>Ga0308160_10000390_pt1 | contig 87896 bp, 75 predicted proteins | sample PhyFR1_FD_201036 | JGI IMG/M metagenome (GOLD analysis project Ga0308160, IMG submission 201036) | Phyllosphere microbial communities from UC Gill Tract Community Farm, Albany, California, United States - DLSLF.R1 | ecosystem: Host-associated > Plants > Phyllosphere > Unclassified | place: USA...
ACGCGTTCTGGGATTCGGAAGAGGGCCTGCGCATCAAGTCGGACTATGCCCGCGGCGGTGAAGTCAGCAATGTTCGCTACAAGAACATCTGCATCAAGGAAGGCCTGAACGCGCTGCTGTTCACGCCTTACTACTCGACCAAGGCACTGCCGGCGGCCGGCCCGCTGTTCCCGAACTTCCACGACATCACCATGGAAAACGTGCGCATCCAGGGCAAGAGCGCGGTCAAGCTGCAGGGCTTCCAGGCCAACACCGGCGGCTACAACAACCCGCAGTACCCGCTCGGCATGACCATGACCAACGTCGTGGCCGACTCGCCGGACGAAATCACGCTGACCACCTCGGATGCCAACCTGACGATCAAGGGCGTCAACCTGCCGCTGATCGCCAATGCCGAGAACCGCAACGTGATCAACGGCGTGCCGACCAAGGCGGTCGACCCGTCCAAGATCGTGGATTGCTCCAAGGCCTACGTCGATTTCCCGTCGATCGGCGCATCGAACTTCTTCGGTTCGACCTGGGCCTCGCGTAAATAAGCGGTAACATCGGTGCCCGGCAGCCGCCGGGTGCCGCCGGCGCCCCGCTTGCCCCACGGCGGGCGGGGCGTTTGATTTTAATCTCGACAACACAGAACACGACACGAGGAGCACGATGCAAGCCCAAACCGTTTACGCCATCGGCGAATGCATGATCGAGCTGCAGCGCAGCGCCGCCGCCGGCAGCGCAGGCCATGCCGCGACCATGGATTACCGCTTCGGCGGCGATACCCTGAACGCCGCCGTCTACATGGCGCGCCTGCTCGATCCGGCCAGGGTGCGCGTCGCCTACGTCACCGGGCTGGGCGTGGACGGCATGTCGGCCGAGATGCTGGCCAGCTGGGAGCGCGAGGGCATCGATACCGCCTGCGTGCAGCGCCTGCCGGAGCGCCTGCCGGGCATCTACATGATCGAGACCGACCCCGACGGCGAACGCCGCTTCCACTACTGGCGCAAGGATTCGGCGGCGCGCCACTGGCTGGAAGCGCCGGAGGCCGGCAAGGTGCTGGTGCAGCTTGCCGCGTCGCCGATGGTCTACCTGTCGGGCATCAGTCTGGCGATCCTGGCGCCGGCCGACCGCGAACTGCTGATCGCGGCGCTTGCGCAGTGCCGCGCACGCGGCGGCCGGGTGGTCTTCGACAACAATTACCGGCCGCGCCTGTGGGAAAGCGCCGAGACCGCGCGCGAGGTCTACCGCCGCGTGCTGGCCAACACCGACATCGCGCTGCTGACCCTGGACGACGAGATCGCCCTGTACGGCCAGGAAAGCGTGCAGCAGGTGATCGAGCGCACCCGCGGCTACGGCGTTGCCGAAGTCGTGGTCAAGTGCGGCGCCGACCCCTGCGTGGTCTGGGCCGAGGACAGCCTGCACGAGGTGGCGCCGGAACCGGTGCAGGACGTGGTCGACACGACGGCGGCCGGCGATTCCTTCGGCGCGGCCTACATGGCGGCGCGTTTGTCGGGCAAGGATCCGCAGGAAGCGGCCAGGGCAGGCCACCGTCTGGCGGGGGCCGTGATCCGCGTGCGCGGCGCGATTATCCCGCTCGATGCCATGCCGGCGCCGGTGTGACGCTAGAATGCCCGAGTTTTCGCTAGACTACGAGCCATGAATACGCCGACACCACCGCAACCCTTTGCCGACCCCTGCATCACGGCCGCGCGCCGGGTCTACCTGTGCCTGCGCCAGCGCATCGTCGGGATGACCATGCTGCCGGGCGAACGCGTCGTCGAACGCGACATCGCCGAGGAGTTCGGCACCAGCCGCACCCCGGTGCACGAAGCCGTGCAGCGCCTCGCCGACGAAGGCTTGATCGAAGTCATCCCGCGCTCCGGCACCTTCGTCGCCCGCATCCCGCTGGACGCGCTCGAAGAAGCCAACCTGGTGCGCCATGCGCTGGAAACCGCGATCATCGAAAAGGCGGCGCTGCGGGCCGGCGCCGAGGGCGTGGCGCGCCTGCGTGCGACCCTGGCCGAGCAGGAAACGGCGATCGCCGCCAACGACCTGCACGGCTTCCACCGCACCGACGAGGGCTTCCATGCGCTGCTGGCGGAGCTGTCCGGCTACCCCGGGGTATGGCCGATCATCCAGCAGGCCAAGACGCAGATGGACCGCTACCGCCAGCTGACCCTGCCGCTGGAAGGCAGGATGGCGGGCGTGCTCGAGGAGCACCGGGCGGTGGTGGACGCGATCGAGGCCCAGGATCCGGAGCGTGCCCGTGCCGCACTGCTGGATCACCTCGACCACGTGATGCCGGTCCTGGAAGTTACGCGCAAACTGCGTCCCGAGTTCTTTACCGCCCATCTGAATAGCCGCCCGCCGCGCTGAAGGCGGCGGTCGCGTTTGGCGGCGTATTTTCATCCTGTTACCATGGCGGCTCAATGACTCTTTAATGATTTCGCCATGCCCAAAAACAAGCGCCCCGCACCCCGCAAGCCCGTGAAACAGGCGGCGGAGCCCGACCACGAAGCGCTGGCGCAGAACCTGGTCGATCTTGCGCTCGAGATCGCCGAGCGCGAAGACCTCGAGCCGGCCGTGCTGGCCGCGCGCGAACAGGACGTGCAGACCCTGGTGCGGCGCGCGCTGCGCCGCAAGCACGACGAGGTGCTGTACGGCGCCATCGAACTGGCGCGCTACACCGATCCGGGCGCCTGCCGCTGGCTGCGCGACAAGATCGAGGAAGAAGCCGCGACCGTGCACGCGCGCGAGGGTGACGAGGAACTCGAGATCGACGCCTTCATGATTCCGCTGTTCGTCACCAGTACTGGCGGCCTGGTGGAGGCCGACGTGTTCCAGGACGACGCCGCCTTCGAGGAACTGAACGACAGCTTCCGCCAGGCCGGCCTGGCCAGCGCCGATGCGCGCGTGGTGCTGGTACGCCACCTGTACGACCTCGACGAGGTCGAAGCCGTGCGCTACAGCGACCTGCAGGAGATGCTGCGCGAGGCGCTGCAATCGATGCGCTCGAAAAAGCTGGTCGCGGCCCCGGCGATCGAGGCCAGCATGCGCGGCTGGCAGCCGGGCCTGGCCGACGCTCACGAAGAAGCGATGGAACTGCGCTTCCTGCTCGGCTTTTCCCTCAAGCACGCCGACGACCCGTTCTACCGCGTGCCGAAGGACGAAGAAGCGGCCGACGCCTACTTCGAAGGACGGCTGGCGCGCTACCGCATGTGGGCCGGCAGCATCGCCCCTTTGTTGCAGCGCAACCTGTCGCGCAAGCCTACCGAACTCGATCTCAATTTCCTGTACCAGGACCTGTTCTACGGGGCGATGGAGCAGGGCGTGTCCGAGCTGGCGATGCTCGCCACGCTCGCCGAAGTCAACTGGCGCCTCGACGGCCAGGACCTCGAGCCGGAGCGCATCAAGGCGGTGGTGGCGCCGGTCGAGGCCGGGGACCATGCGGCGCTGCGCATCAACCTGTACGCGCTGGGCGGCGGGGCGCCGCTGGCGACCATCGACAAGCCGGTCGACCTGGCCGACGACCTCGAAATCGAGCTCGAAGACCTGTGCGACGCGCTCGCCACGGTCGGCCTGGATGGCATACTGGTGGCGACCGGCTTCGATGAGGATGGCGAGCCCCAGGGCGCCGAACCCTACCTGACTGCCTGAGGCGATCTCACACCCCATGTGCATTCCCGTTCCGGCCCCGAAAACGGGGCTGCACATGGATGCGCACGCAAGGCGTACAGGATGAGTCGTCGTACGGTTTTACCCTTTCTATATGTAGGACGTAACCTACAACACCCTTGGCAAACAAGCCTCTTCATAGGGAAGAGCAGGGCTGGGCGAGCCGAACAATTCCCATGAAGAAATTTTGCGCTGCACAAGCGAAAAATATTGGGAAAATTGCATGTTAGGATTGCATGTCCGCTGCGATGAGAGCGTCGCTTCCCAAGAGCGCGCGCCACCCGCCGGTCGCATTCCAGATTAACTAGAAACGCCACGAAGGCGAAAGGAACTTGAACATGCCGACCCTGATCGTGTTTTGCCACCTGCGTTGGGATTTTGTCTTCCAGCGTCCCCAGCACCTGATGACTCGCCTGGCGGAACACTACAATATCCTGTTCGTCGAAGAACCGGTGCACCATGAAGGGCAGGCATTCCTGCAGAAGACCGAAGTCGCCAAGAACATCACCGTGTGCCGTCCGCACACCCCGATCCAGCAATGGGGCTTCCACGACGACCAGCTGCCGACCCTGCAGACCCTGCTGGCCGACCTGGTGCCGCAAGGCGAACGTCCGGTGGTCTGGTTCTACACCCCGATGGCCCTGCCGCTGCTGCAGAGCTTCGAGCCGTCGCTGGTCATCTATGACTGCATGGACGAACTGGCTGCCTTCAAGAATCCGCCGAAACAACTGCTGCAGCGCGAAAGCGCACTGCTGAACATCGCCGACATCTGCTTCACCGGCGGCCCGAGCCTGTACGAATCGAAGCGTACCCGCCACGCCAACGCCTACTGCTTCTCGAGCAGCGTCGACGCCAAGCACTTCCGCCAGGCACTGGACAAGTCGAACAGCCACCCGGCCCAGGCCGACGTCGCCCATCCGCGCCTCGGCTTCTACGGCGTCATCGACGAGCGCTTCGACACCGACCTGATCAAGGAAGTCGCCGCCGCCCGTCCGGACTGGCAGATCGTGCTGGTCGGCCCGGTGGTCAAGATCGACCCGGCCAACCTGCCGCAAGGCGCCAACATCCACTACATGGGCCAGCGCACCTATGACGAGCTGCCGAAGTTCCTGGCCGGCTGGGATGTCTGCCTGCTGCCGTTCGCGCTGAACGAATCGACCAAGTTCATCAGCCCGACCAAGGTGCTGGAATACATGGCGGCCGAGCTGCCGTCGGTCTCGACCCCGATCACCGACGTCAAGGTTCCGTACAGCCACGTGGTCGAAATCGCCAACGACGCCCAGGAATTCATTGCCGCCTGCGATCGCATGCTGGCCCTGGACGACGCCCAGAAAGCCGACCTGGCCGAGCGCATGCGCAAGGTCGTGGCCAACACCTCGTGGGACAAGACCGCCAACGCGATGCACGAGATCATCCAGTCGACCCAGCCGTCGAACAAGGCCGAGCGCCTGAACGCGGCCAAGGCCGAAGTCAGCGCCAACGACGCCGTCGAGGTGCTGCCGGTCGCGGCCAGCCTGAAGGCCGCGCGCGTGACCGATACGCCGGCGCAAGCTGCCGGCTAAGCCGGACTGAACGGGCCTTGCCGGCCCGTGCACCGAGAACCGCCCGTGCGCTTGCACCGGCCTTTTTTTTTGCGTCCGGAGATTTGCTTGGCTGCTGAAGGGCGAGCGACTATTTTTGTTCGCGTCACGATAATGGTGCGCGTGCCGATCATTCCGGATGCCCGAGCGGAAGATGGGACGACGGTAGGGTGGACGGCTGCACCCCGAGGCCCGCGACAATGCAGCGCCGATGCCGTCCACGCGTCCAGGTGACGCCTGAAGGCCTCAGCGGGTGACCTCCACAGGCGCGGGCGGTTCCGAAGCGAGTCACCGAGCGGCAGGGCGCGGATGATTGGACGCGTGGACGGCAGAGCCGTCCACCCTACCGGTCAGTCGGCTGCCGACGTCTCTCGATGCCCGCGCAACGGGCCAGAATAATCGTTCGCATCACGGAAATGCAGTTTGGCTGCACCGGCAACCTGCAACTGCGAACACCGTAAACGCAAAAAAAGGCGCCGAAGCGCCTTCCGTTGCCGAAGCCTGATGATCAGGCCAGCGGATCGATCACGAACGCCGGCATGGCGCCTTTGGCCTGGGCGGTTTCCAGGAACTTGTCCGCGGTGATCAGCGCCTCGTTGATGGTGACGTCCATGTCGAGGTAGCGGTAGGTACCCAGGCGGCCCATGAAGGTGACGTTGGTTTCCTGCTTGGCCAGGTTGACGTACTTTTCCAGCTGGGCCTTTTCGCGGGCCTGGCGGATCGGGTAGTACGGGGTGTCCTTTTCCTCGCACTGGCGGCTGTATTCCAGGTAGCAGATCGTCTTTTCGTGCTTCTCCCACGGGGCGAAGTGCTTGTGTTCGGTGACGCGGGTATAGCGCTGCGAGTTGTCGCAAACGTTGATGACCGCATTGCCCTGGTAGTCGCCGGTGTCGCGGAAGACTTCGAAGTCCAGCGTGCGGTAGGGCAGGCGGCCTTCGGTGTGGCCGAACCAGGCGTCGATCGGGCCGCTGTAGAACACGTGGTCGTAGTCGCCTTTCGCGTTCGGGTCGAACTTGGTGTTCAGGTGCACCTGGATGCCCGGCACGTCCAGCATCTTTTCGACGATGACGGTGTAGCCGTCCTTCGGCATGCCCTGGTACTTGTGGTTGAAGTAGTTGTCGTCGTAGTTGAAGCGGACCGGCAGGCGCTTCAGGATGCTGGCCGGCAGTTCGCTCGGCTGCAGGCCCCACTGCTTGATCGTGTAGGTCTTGAAGAAGGCTTCGTACAGCTCGCGGCCGACGAAGCGCAATGCCTGCTCTTCGAAGGTCTGCGGGTTTTCGATGGTCTTGTCGCCGATTTCGGCCATGAAGGCTTCGGCTTCGGCCGGGCGGAAGGTCTTGTTGAAGAACTGGTTGATCGTCAGCAGGTTGATCGGCAGGGTGAACACGCGGCCGTTGGTGATGGCCTTGACGCGGTTCACATAGGGCATCATCTCGCCGAAGCGGTTGATGAATTCCCAGGCGCGCTCATTGTCGGTGTGAAAAATGTGCGGACCGTAGACGTGGAGCATGACGTTGGTTTCTGCGTCGCGCTCGGAATGGCAGTTGCCCGCGATATGGGAGCGGGACTCGAACACTTCGACGTTGTACCCCGCGTGCGCAAGCTGATTGGCGACGACAGCTCCGGAAAAACCAGCTCCGACGATGGCAACATTCTTTTTCATTGATTTATCCTAAATGATGAGTAGTAATTCTTCTGGTCCTGCCCGTACCGGCGGCACGTAGTACAAAACATTCCGCACACCTTTGCAACATTTCGTGTGCTGATATTGTGACAAAAATATATCACTAGTCAGTCACAAAGCCCCGCACGATTGCCGCGCCGCGTCATGCACCGCGTTTATAGCTGAGGCCGCTTGAGTAAAGCGAAGCTGATGTAGTTCATACAAAAAAAAGCCGCCGGACAATGCCGGCGGCTGTTGCACGGGACTGGCCCGCGGAACGATTACTTGTCGTTCTTGTGGCTCTGCGAGCCGGCCTTGGCGTGCTGTTCCGGCGTGCCGCCGCGGGTGCTGTTGCCCGACTGCTTGCTGCCGCCGCCCTCGCTTTGCTGGTTGCCGTCGTTCTTGTGGCTCATCGAGCCGGCACGGCGTGCTTCTTCCGAGGTGAACTCGTGGGCATTGCCCGACGCGTGGGCTGCACGGCCGCCTTCCGAAGCGATTTCGCGTTGTTTCTGCGGATCCATCGAGGCAAAGCCGCGGTTGGAGGTGTCGCTCTGGTTGTTACCCTTGTTGCCGCCCTGGTTGTTCGATGCCATGATCGTTCTCCTTTAGTAGTTCACATTGGGTGCCTCGTTGAGGTGAAGTCATCTTATGCGTGCGGCATAGGACACGGAATAGGACACGCCGAGGCCGCCATGTAGGAAGAGTCCGTCAACCTATGTGTGTAACCAATGTTCAAAATCTTTAGTGAAACGACGGCCCCGGCGGCATCGCGCCTGCCGGGCGCCCCGGCGCCACGCCGCCCGGTACCGGCTCGCCCAGGCGCACGATCGACATCGGATGGGCGAACTGGATGCCTTCCTGCTGGAAGCGGCGGTAGATGTCGAGGAAGATGTCCTGCTGGGCATCCATGTGCAGGATGTAGTCCGGGCTGCGGAAGTGGTAGACGATCTCGAAGTCAAGCGACCACTCGCTCCAGCGGAAGAAGTGGGCGCGCTCGAAATCGATGTTCGGCTTGGCGCCGATGATTTCCCGGATGATGCGCGGCACCCGGCACAGCTGCTCCTCGCTGGTGCCATAGGCCACGCGCAGCACGAAGGCATTGCGGCGCGTCTCCATGCGCTTGTGGTTGTGGATGCGGCTCTTCAGCAGGTCGCCGTTGGAAAACACCACTTGTTCGCCGCCCAGGCCGCGCAGGCGCGTCGTCTTCAGGCCGATATGCTCGACCGAACCCAGCACGTCGCCGACGATGATGAAATCGCCGATCTCGAACGGTTTATCCAGCATGATGGACAGCGAGGCGAACAGGTCGCCGAGGATGTTCTGGGTCGCCAGCGCGACCGCGATACCGCCGACGCCGAGGCTGGCCACCAGCGTCGTGATATTGATGCCGAAATTATCCAGCACCATCAGGGTAACGATGGTCCACAGCGCCAGCCGCAGCATGAAGGTCAGCACGCTGCGCGAGGCGCGCCGTTCGCCGTCGCCGCCCAGGCGCACGCGGTCGCGCCAGGCGCGCAGGCCGACGTCGCCCCAGATCGCCAGCTGCAGCAGCAGCGCCCCGACTGCGACCCGTGCCACGAACAAGTCGCGCTTGGCATTCAGGTCGAGGAAGGTGCTGCCGAAATACATGGCGAATGCCGCGATGAACACGAAATAGGTACGCGACAGCATGGCCGCGAGGAAGTCGTCGATATTGGTCTCGGCCTTGCGCGCATTCGCGGCAACATGGCGCAGCACATAGCGGCGCAGGAACAGCATGGCGGCGCCGGCCAGCACCGCCATCGCCAGCGCCAGCGTCCAGGCTTCGAGCGAATTGTTAAGGAAGGAGAACGCGCGGCCATCGGCGCGGAACGGAAAATGTAGGGGCAAGTGAAACGAGAAAGGCATGGGGCAAACTCCAGGCATGGTGCATGAAACGAACCGCCTAGTCTGGAGTCGCACGTTAAACTGCCGCGCACAATTGACTTTCAGCAGCATCGCGCCTACATTGTCTTATCAACAATCCACCTGCTCGCGGAGCCTGCGGCGCGATGAGCACCGAACACACCCCCAACATCCTCCTCGTCGACGACCAGCCCGCGAATCTTGCCGTGCTGGAGGCGATCCTGACCGGCGTCGGCGAACTGGTCGCCGTGACCTCGGGCGAGGCGGCGCTGCGCGAAGTGCTGGCGCGCGATTTTGCGGTGGTGCTGCTGGACGTGCGCATGCCGACCATGAACGGCTTCGAGCTGGCCGAACTGATCCGCCAGCACCCGCGCACCCAGGGCTTGCCTATCATTTTCCTGACCGCCGGCGACGCCGACGAGTTCCCGCTGGAGCGCGCCTATGCGCTCGGGGCGGTCGACTACATGACCAAGCCCTTCAACCCGGTGGTGCTGCGCGCCAAGGTATCGGTATTCATCGACCTGTACCGCAAGAGCGCGCAGCTGGCCCGGGTCGAGGAGGAACGCCACCGGGCCGCCCTGCGCGACATTTTCCATCGGGCGCCGGCCATCATGGGCGTGATGCGCGGCCCCGACCACGTGATCGAGATGGCCAACCAGCGCTACCGCGAGCTGGCCTGCGGGCGCGCGCTGGACGGCCTGCCGCTGCGCGATGCCATGCCCGAGCTGGACGGGCAGGAGTTCATCGAGGTGCTGGACCAGGTATATGCCAGGGGCCAGGCCCTCGAAGGCCACAACGTGCGCGTGGTGCTGCGCGGCGGCGAAGGCTGCGCGGCGCTGGAAGAGCATTTCCTCGACTTCGTGTGCATGGCGCTGCGCGAGCCGGACGGCACGGTGGACGGGGTGCTGCTGCACGGCGTCGACGTCACCGAGCGCACCCGCGCCAACCTGCTGGCGGTGGGCCAGCGCGGGGCCCTGGAACTGGCCGTCACCGACGCCCCGCTGGGCGACGTGCTGGACGTGCTGGCGCGCACCGCCGAGGACTACAGCGGCGGCGCGGCGCTGGCCTCGGTCCAGCTGATGACGCCCGACGGCAGGCGCCTGCGCCATGCGGCGGCGCCGTCGCTGCCGGCCGTCTTCCAGCACGGCGTCGATGCGATCCGGGTCGGGCCGGTGGGCGCGGCCGCGGCCAGCGCCGCCTGGCGCGCCGCCACCGTCAACAGCGCCGACATCGAGCACGACGCGCTGTGGGAAGGCCACCGCGACCTGGCCCGCGCCCACGGGCTGCACGCCAGCCGCGCGATGCCGATCCTGGCGCCGTCCGGCGACGTGCTCGGCACCTTCGCGCTGTACTTCCGCGACCGCCGCCATGCCACGCCGCAGGAACAGGCGGCGATGGCGCTGCTCGCCAACACCGCCTCGCTGGTGATCGGCCAGCGCCACGAGGCCGCCGAGCGCCAGGCCGCCGAGCAGCGTTCGCGCGCGATCCTGGACAGCATGAGCGAAGGCTTCATCGCGCTCGACCGCGAATGGCGCATCACCTACGCCAACGGCGCCGCCGAGGACGTCACGCAGCGCCGCAACGAAGACCTGGTCGGGGCCCAGTTCTGGGACCTGTTCCGCGCGCTGCGCGGCACGCCCCAGGAAAGCGCGCTGCGCGGCAGCGTGGCCGAGCGTGCCGCCAGCCGCATCGAGACCTTCGATCCGGGCCAGGAACGCTGGTTCGAGATCAACGCCTTCCCGATGGAAGAGGGCGGCACCGCGCTGTACTTCCGCGACGAGAGCGACCGCCGCCGCGCCGAGGCCGGGATCCGGCGCCTGGCCGCGGTGGCCGAGCAGTCCTCGGATTTCATCGGCATCTTCACGGCCGACGCCGGCGGCATCTGGCTGAACCCGGCCGGGCGGCGCATGGCGGGCCTGGGCGCGCAGACCAACATCGCGGCCTGGCGCATGATCGATTTCTTCCCGCGCGAAGACCGTCCTTTCATCGTCGGACAAGTGATGGCGGCCCTGACCGGCGACCAGGCCGAGTGGGAGGGCGAGCTGCGCCTGGCCCAGCCGGACGGCGGCGCGCCGCTGCCGGTCTACTTCAAGGGCTTCGCGGTGACCGACGGCGACGGCAACAACCTCGGCCTGGCGACGATCACGCGCGACATCACCCAGCAAAAGCGTGCCGAGGACGAACTGCGCCGGGTGGCCGCCGGCCTGTCGGAAGCGGACCTGCGCAAGAGCGAGTTCCTGGCGACGCTGGCGCACGAGCTGCGCAATCCGCTGGCGCCGATCCGCACCGGACTCGACCTGCTGCGCATGGCGCCCGGGGACACGGCCGCCGCCAAGCGCGTGCACGGCATGATGGACCGCCAGCTGGGCCACCTGATCCACCTGGTCGACGACCTGCTCGACATCGCCCGCATCACGCGCGGCAAGATCGAACTCAAAAAGGAGGCGGTGCCGCTGCCTACCATCGTCGGCATGGCGGTCGAGACCAGCGCGGCGCTGGTCGAAGCGCACGGCCACCGGCTCGAGGTGGACTTGCCGCCCGATCCGCTCGAACTCGAGGCCGACGTCACGCGCCTGGTGCAGGTACTGTCCAACCTGCTGAACAACGCCGCCAAGTACACGCCGCACGGCGGCACCATCCGGCTGGCGGCCTGGCGCGACGATGGCCAGGCGGTGATCGCGGTGTCCGACAATGGCGTCGGCATCGGGCCGGAAGCGATCGGCTCGGTGTTCGAGATGTTCACCCAGGTGCGCGGCAGCCTCGACCGGGCCCAGGGCGGCCTCGGCATCGGCCTGTCGCTGGTGCGGCGCCTGGTGGAACTGCACGGCGGCCGCGTCAGCGCCTTTTCCGGCGGCCAGGGACAAGGCAGCACCTTCACCGTGCGCCTGCCGCTGCGTCCCGGCACCCCGCATGCACGTCCCGAGGAGGACGGCGCCGCAGGCGGGGCGGCGGCCACGGCGCCGCTGCGGGTGCTGGTGGTCGACGACAACGAGGATGCCGCCGACAGCCTGGCCGCGCTGCTGCAGCTGCTGGGACACACCACGCGCGTCGCCCACGACGGTCCGGAAGGCCTGTTCCTGGCAGAGTCGTTCCAGCCCGACCTGGCCTTCCTCGACATCGGCCTGCCCGGCATGAACGGCTACGACCTGGCCGGGGCGATCCGGCGCATGGGCACGATGCAGCAGGTGGTGCTGATCGCGCTCACCGGCTGGGGCGCGCACAGCGACCAGCAGCAGTCGCAGGAAGCGGGCTTCGACCAGCACCTGACCAAGCCGGTCAGCCTGGAAGCACTGGAACAGGCGCTCGGCGCAGTCGCGCGGGCGCTGCCGTGACGATCACGTAAAGGAGACCATGAAGGGAGCGACGAAGGAACAGGGGATTTCCTGCGGCACGCTGGTGGTGGACGCGCAGCGGCGCCTGCTGCTGTGCCATGTGACGGGTACCGGCAAGTGGGACATCCCGAAGGGCATGCAGGATGCCGGCGAAAGCCTCCTGGAAGCGGCGATGCGCGAGCTGCGCGAGGAGACCGGCCTGGTGTTCGCGCCGGAACGCTTCGTCGAGATCGGGCGGGTCGAATACCGGCGCGACAAGGCGCTGCACCTGTTCCGCGTCGACGCCGGAGATGCACTGCCGACGCTCGACCACCTGGTCTGCCACAGCTTTTTCCCGCACCACGTGACCGGCAAGCCGACCCCGGAGACCGACGGCTTCCGCTGGGCCACGCGCGCCGAGGCGGCGCGCCTGTGCTGGCCGCGCATGGCCGAGCGCCTGATGGCGCTCGAGTGGTAGATCCGTTCAGGCCAGCCTGGCCAGCACGTCCTCGATCGCTGCCACCGTCGCCGGCTTGGTGAGGTGCTCGTCGAACCCGGCCTCGCGCGTGCGCGCGCGGTCGGCTTCGCCGCCCCAGCCGGTCAGCGCCACCAGCCGGGTGGCGTCCAGCCGTGGATCGCGGCGGGCCGCCTGCGCCACCTCGTAGCCGGACATGCCCGGCATGCCGATGTCGAGGAATACCACCTGCGGCAACATGGTCGTCATCATGCGCAGCGCCTGGTGACCGTCGTTGGCCACCGCAACCTCGTGCCCCATCATGCCGATCAGCGCTCCCAGGGTCTCGGCGGCGTCGCGGTTGTCGTCGACCACTAGCACCCGCAGGCCGGATGACGCAACGCTTGCGGCCTCCAACTGCGCCGCAGCGGGTGCGTCGGCTGCCGCAGGCTCTGCCAGCGGCAGGCGCACCGTGAACACGCTGCCCTGGCCGGCGCCGCCGCTGGCCGCCGTGATCGAGCCGCCATGCAGCTCCACCAGGCTACGCACCAATGACAGCCCGATACCGAGCCCGCCCGGGATGTGCTGGGCGTGCTGCGATACCTGGGTGAACATCTTGAACACCTCGTCGAGCGCCTCGGGCGGGATGCCGATGCCGTTGTCGGACACCGCGATCAGGGCCTGGTCGCCGTCGCGCTCGGCCGCCAGCACGATGGCGCCGCCGCGCGGCGTGTACTTGGCGGCGTTGTTGAGCAGGTTGCTGATCACCTGGGTGATGCGGGTGAAGTCGGCGTGCAGCGTCAGCGGCGCCGCCGGCAGCCGCACGTCGAGATGGTGGCGTGCGCCCTCGATCAGCGGCATGCTGGTCTCGACCGCGGCGGTGAGGACGTCGCCGAGGTCGATCAGTGCCGGTTTCAGGTCGACCTGGCCGCGCGTGATGCGCGCAATGTCGAGCAGGTCGTCGACCAGGTGCACCAGGTGGTCGATCTGGCGGTCCATGATGTCCTGCACGCGCGCGATCGCGGCCGGGTCGGCCTTGGCGCGCCGCATCAGCTGCAGGCCGCTGCGGATCGGCGCCAGCGGATTGCGCAGTTCGTGGGCGAGGGTGGCCAGGAATTCGGTTTTCAGGCGGTCCTGCTCGGCCAGGTCGTCGGCCAGGCGGCGCAGCTCGACTTCGGTGCGGCGCCGTTCGGTGATGTCGCTGAACAGCACCACCACGCGGTGGCTACCGGGCGCGCCCACGCGCGCCGCGTACACGTCGTACCAGCGTCCGAGGCCGGCCGCCTCGTTGACGAAACGTTCCGGCTCGCCGGTCTGGGCCACCCGGCCATAGGTGTCGAACCAGTGCTGCTCGTGGGTCGGATTCAGGGCGCGCACGGTATGGCCGACCGCATCCTTGAGTCCGGTATGGCGCTCGAAGGCCGGGTTGACCTCGAGGAAGCGGTAGTCGCAGGGCCTGCCGCTGGCGTCGTACAGCATTTCGATCAGGCAGACGCCGTCGTCGACCGACTCGAACAGGGTGCGGTAGCGTTCTTCGCTGGACTGCAGGCGCGCCTCGGATTCCTTTTGCAGGGTGGCGTCGATCACCACGCCGCGCACCCGCGCCGCGCCGCGCGGACCGCGCTCGACCCGGCCGCGCGCCAGCAGCCAGCGCCAGCCGCCGCTGAAGGTGCGCACGCGGAAGGTGGCGTCGTAGGGCGCGCCGGTTTCCAGTGCCTGGCGCAGGCGTGCCTCGGTCGGCGCCAGGTCGTCCGGGTGGACGGCGGCAAAATAGCGCGACAGCGGCGCGCCGTCGCCGGTTTCCGGGCTCAGTCCGAACAGTTCGGTCATGCGCAGGTCGCCGGTGACGCGGTCGCGCGTCACGTCCCAGTCCCACACCGCGACTTCGGCGCTGGCGATGGTCGATTCCAGGCGGGCGCGGGTTTCCTGCAGCGCCGCCTCGGCGCGGCGCCGCTTGGCCGCGCTGGCATAGGCTTCCAGGAAGAAGCTGGCCTTGGTGCGCAGGATCGGCACCGAGACCGGATCGTGCAGCACGGCCAGCGCGCCGGCCTCGAACACCGACTCCAGCGTGAATGGCGGATGCTGGGGGATGCCGTGCACCAGCAGCGGCGTGTGCGGCAGGCGCGCACGCAGTTCGCGCACGCTGGCGAACATGGCATCGGCGTCGCCCGAGTAGCCGGCCAGGATCAGCGCGAAGCCGTCGCTGCCCGCATGCACCAGGGCTTCTTCGAGGCTGCGGGCGCGTATCAGTTCGTAGCCCAGCTCGGCGGCGACGCTGCCGACCGCCGGATCGGGTACCGGCCGGTCGCACAGGAACAGGACACGGCCGTGGTCGTGATCAATCATGGGGCCTCCCTGCGCGCAGGAGGACGGGCAAGGCCGGCTGAAGGCCGAGTGCTGCGAGATGCATGTATGTATTGTCAGAGTGGTCAGCCTGGCTGCGACTGTAGGAGGACTCGGAGTGAATGTCAATTACCGCACGGACTGTCGGGTGCGTGCCAGCGCCTGCGGTTTCCGGTAGGATGAGCCGCCTGAGGACTGCAATCGAACATCGGAGGAGACCATGGACACAGCAAGCCCGCGCACCGAGTATGACGTAGCCGCCATCATGGGCGGCCTGTACGGTGACGGCATCATCGCCTGCAAGGGCGCCTTCAGCCCCGAGTGGGTCGGGCGCCTGAAGCAGGACATCGAAGGCCTGTTCGCCGAGGCGCGCCGCAGCCCGCGCGGCGCGCTCGAACGCGGCCCGAACCGGTTCTACGTCGAGGTGCATCCGGAACGCCTGTCCGGCTTCGTCGACATCGTCAGCCACCCGTGGGTGGTGGCGGTATGCGCGGCCGTGCTGGGCCCGGACTACAAGATCGTCGAAGCCGGCTTCGACATCCCGTTCCCGGGCGCGATGCACCAGCCCTGGCACCGCGACTTCCCGGCGCCGCCGGAAACCCTGGTCGGACGGCGCCTGAATTCGCTCGCCTTCAACATCACGACAGTCGACGTCACCGAGGAAATCGGTCCGTTCGAGATCGCTCCCGGCACGCAGTGGGACGACCTGGCGGATGGCGACCCGATGTTCCCGGACAAGTCGCACTATGCGCGCTACGAAGCGCGCGCCCAGCGCAAGCTGCCGAAAGTGGGCGACATCTCGGCGCGCTCGGCGCTGGCGATCCACCGCGGCACCGCCAACCGTTCCAGCCAGTCGCGTCCGGTATTCGTGCTGGGCGTGGATGCTCCGGACGGACGCAACGCCGACAAGCATGACCTGCAGGTCACGCAAGCCTACTGGGACACGCTGCCCGAGGCCGTGCGCTGCCACCTGCGCTGCCGTATCGTGCCGGAACTGGAGAATATCGAACAGGCCCACACGATCGAGGGCCTGCGCATGGGCGTCACGATGTAGCGCCGTCGTCCTTCAGCGAATCGGCGAGGGCATCCGAGGCGATGCCTTTCGGCGCCTTGCCGACCTGGCGCGCCATGTCGCCCTGCTGGTCGAGGTTGACTTCCTCGGCCACATTGAATTGCCCGTCATCCTCGCCATCCGGCGGCAGCAGGTTTTCCGAGCGGTCCTTGTCCTGTTGGGTCGGTGCAGTCATTGTTGCCTCCTTTGCATGTTTCGATGGCCCATTATGTGCCCGGCCCCATGCGGAAGGGCGCACGCTAGGACTTGTCGCGGCGCGACGGCAAGTTCTTTTCCAGGATCGCCCACAGGATCAAGCCGTACGCCAGCAGCCGCACCAGGTAGTGCAGCGGCGACTCTTCGTGCTCGTCGTAGGTCAGCGTGGTGACGATGCGGTGCACGCCCTCGATCCCGAAGGACAGCGCGAAATACAGGAAGAAGCGGTCTTTCGTATTGCGCCAGAAGCGCAGGAAGAACAGCCCGATGATGATCGAGGCCATGGCGATCATGCCGGTAACGAGGTCGGTCACGCTCACTCCTTTTCGTAGATCAAGCCGTACAGCAGCAGCAGCATGGCGATCAGGGCTGCACCCTGGCGCACCGGCAGCAGGTAGACGTCGGGGAAGACGATCTTGTCGAGTACCAGGAATACATTGTTGATGGTCATCGCCACGAACGAGGCGCCGCTCCAGAACAGCAGCCGGTGGCGCGTGCGCCGATAAGCGGCCAGCAGCAGCCAGGCGCAGGCCAGCGAGGTGAGGGTGCACAGCACGTAGATGGTAACCGCCATTTAGGAGTCCTTGCGCCATTTGAAGGCGTCGGCGAACTGTTGCGCCTTGCGATCGAGGGAAGAGTGGATGAGGAGCGTGACTTCGACCAGGTGGGTCGCATACAGGTCGGCCAGGCGGTCGATACGGGTGCGCAGCGCTGCGCCGTCCGGCGCATAGCAATAGGAATCGGTGTGAGGCGGCGCACAGCGCGCCGCCATGCCGGCCGCGCACAGGTCGGCCAGCAGTCCGTCCGCCATCTTTTCGCGCACATACAGGCGCTGGGCGAGCGTGTCCTTGCGCCACTGGCGCGCCGGGTCGGCATGCATCAGCAGCAGGGCTTCCAGGAAGGGAACGGAGGGGATACTGGTCAGCACGAAGCGCCGGATGTCCTCGGGAATGGAGGGCTTGTCCACTGCCAATCTATTTGCTCAAATCTATTTAACTTTTAGAAACGCGAATTTTATAGTATTCCGGCCAGAAATGGCGAGTGGAGTTCAAGCGTGCGCACTGTATATCTGAACAGTCTCATGCGGTAACGCAAGGACCTGTCATATACAATGGCAGGTCGTTTGATCTTATCGAGTCCATATGTTTCAGAAGTTAATTGTCCGCGCCGTATTGATGGCCGGATTGCTGGCCGCGACCGCGGTCCAGGCCCAAGATGCGTCCTGCCCGGTGCACTATGTCGGCGGGCGGGCGCCCCAGATCACCAATCCCAGGCTGGCGCAGCAGACCCGCGCGCTGTGCTTCAACGTGTTCGGGGTCATGCATTCCGGCGTGACCCGTACCCCGCTGTGGTCGGCCGAGCACCTGCGCGCCGACAACATCGAAGCGGCCCAGGACCTGTCGCGCGAGAATTCCTTCCATGCCGAGCCGCGCCTGCCGCCGGCCCAGCGCGCCGAACTGGCCGACTATGCGCGCAGCGGCTTCGACCGCGGCCACATGGCGCCCAACGGCGACATGCCGGACCGCAGCAGCCAGCGCGACAGCTTCAGCCTGGCCAACATCGTGCCCCAGGACGGCGAGAACAACCGCTACGTGTGGGCCGCGATAGAAGGTGCGGTGCGCAAGATGGCGAAGAAGGAGGGCGACCTGTACGTGATCACCGGGCCGGCCTTCCTCGGGGCCAACCTGCGCCAGGTCGGCAAGGTGCTGGTGCCGTCGCACCTGTACAAAGTCGTGTACAGTCCGCGCCAGAAAGCCGGCGCCGCCTGGTTCATCGAAAACCAGGCCGACGCCAAGCCGAACGTGATCCCGATCACGGAACTGGAACGCATCATCGGCATCAACCTGCTGCCTGCACTTGCCGAGCGCGACAAGGAACGCATGCTGCGCCTGCCGAAAATCCGCGACAACGGCGGCAAACGCAAGCGCGACTGATCACTGTACCCGTAGAGGACCCCATGACTGCCAAGACCCCGAAATTCGCCCCCTTCGAGAATGAAGCCGACGTCGTCGAAATCGGCCAGCTCGCGCTCGAGAACCGGCTCGACCGCATCACGCTGTCCGGCGACCTCGACCTGACTGCCGACAAACCCGGCCTGGAGCAGGCGCGCCTGCTGCACGACCTGCTGGGCAAGGTAGTGGCCAGCCTGGAAGCGAAGGACTTGCCCGACCGCCTGCCGCCGCCGGCAGTCAAGACGGTAGCCAATCCGTTCGGCTGAGCACGGCGCTTGCAATGGCAGAGCGCAAGCGGCTGCGCTGCGCTCTGCCACGCCGCCGACGGACCCATCCGTGCGCGCGCTAACTAAAACCTTGATTTTACGGGCTTTTGAGCCCGTTTTTTGTTTCCGCGAACCCAGCTTTAAGGGCTCTTCCGTATTGATTATTTCCGCGCGTCTAGGGTGTGCGCTGCCGGGCCACTTTGGAGTAATCTCAATTGCTCCAACGCCGTGACCAGGAGCCGAATCGTGACCATTGATCCATCGCAACTCAACCAGGAAAAGCAGGAACCGATCGTGGTTCCCGTCTACCAGGAGGAGGCATGGGTCGAGAAGCACGCCGTCGACACCGGCCGCGGCGTGCGCATCCACAAGACTGTCGCCGAGCACCCTGTCCGGATCGACGAACGCCTGTTGCGCGACGACGTGGAAGTCAGCCATGTTCCCGTGGACCGTATCGTTCCGCTGGACCAGGCGCCTGCCACCCGTTACGAAGGCGACACGCTGGTGGTGCCCATCCTCGAGGAAGTGCTGGTGGTCGAACGCCGCCTGCGCATCAAGGAAGAGCTGCGCATCACCAGGCACCGGCGCGAGGAGCACCACGCTGAAACTGTCCTGCTCAAATCGGAGCAGATCAGCGTGGAGCGCTTCGACGAGCACGGCGACAAACCATCAACGTGATACCTATCATCGGAGGAACCATCATGCAACATACTCTAGTAGCGGTTTTCGACAACCGTAGCGACGCCCAGAGCGCCATGGACGAACTGTTGGCATCCGGCTTCTCGCGCACCGACGTGAATGTTTCGAGCGCCGACCCGACCGGCCAGACCAGCAGCCTGAGCGGCGACGTGCCGGGCATCGACCAGACCCACGAGGAAGGCATCGGCGCATCGATCAAGCATTTCTTCACCGGCCTGTTCGGTTCCGACAGCGACACCCACGTGTCGCGCTACTCGGACGCGGTCACCCGCGGCCATCACGTGCTCACGCTGACCACCCAGTCGGAACCGGAAGTCGAGCGCGCCGCCGACGTCATCGAGCGCTTCGGCCCGGTCGACATCGACGAACGCCACGACCTGACCGGCAGCGCCGCCAGCCTGGGCGCCGGCGCCTACCAGCCGCAGTCGTCCTCACTGTCGGGCGGTTCGATGGCCGGCGCTTCGATGCAATCCGGTTCGCAATCGATGTCGCAGCAATCGGCACTGCCGCCGGGCACCGAGCCGGGCTCGCTGCAGGGCTCGCAGGACAACAACCTGTACTTCGGCACCCAGAACACCGGCGACAACGTCCCGCGTGACACCTCCACCTTCCAGGAAACCCAGGGCCGCTCGCTGCAATCGGGCGACCTGGACGACGGCACCGGCCGCGACGCCGACAACCTGCGCTCCTCGTCCGGCTCGCTGCAGGGCACCGCATCGCTGCAAGGCTCGAACGACGCCTCGCTGGGCGGCACCGCCGTCACCAGCGGCCAGTCGATGCAGCGCGACATGTCGCAGTCGTCGGACAGCACCTCCCGTGCCATCCCGGTGGTGCAGGAAGAACTGAAAGTCGGCAAGCGCGAAGTCCAGCGTGGCGGCGTGCGCGTCTTCTCGCGCGTCGTGGAAACCCCGGTCGATCAGACCATCGGCCTGCGTGAAGAGCACGTGAACGTCGAACGCCGCCCGGTCGACCAGCCGATCAGCAGCGCCGACGCCACCGCCTTCAAGGAACAGTCGATCGAGCTGCGCGAAACCGCCGAGGAAGCCGTGGTGCAGAAATCGGCCCGCGTGGTCGAGGAAGTCCTGGTCGGCAAAGAAGTCTCGCAGCGCCAGGAACAGATCCACGACACCGTGCGCCACACCGAGGTGCAGGTCGAGAACCTGGCCGGCGACACCACCCTGGGCGCTTCGCGCACGGGCGGCCTGGGCAGCGACGATGCCTGGCGCAAGGACTGGGATACCAATTATTCCAGCCTGGGCGGCAGCTATGACGACTATGCCCCGGCCTACCGCTACGGCAACGAAATGCGCAGCAGCTCGCAGTACAAGGGCCGCGACTGGAACGACGTCGAATCCGACCTGCGTACCAACTGGGAATCGCGCAATGCCGGCGGCGCGTCGACCTGGGAAAAATTCAAGGCGGCAGTGCGCCATGGCTGGGACAAGATTACCCCGGACATGGACGATGACGATTCCTACTACCGCACCCACTACAGCACCCAGTACGCCAACAGCGGCGACACCTACGACTCGCTGGCACCGGCCTATGGCTACGGCACCGAAGCGCGCCGCAACCCGAAATACCAGGGCCGCAACTGGGACGACGTCGAATCCGACCTGCGCACCGACTGGGACAGCCGCTATCCGGGCACCAGCGGCGCCTCGACCTGGGACAAGATGAAGGCCGCCGTGCGTCACGGCTGGGACAAGATGACTTCCTGAGCCCAATCCACCGCGTAAGCGGCAGGAGATGAAAAAACGCCGGCGCTTGCCGGCGTTTTTTTGCTTATTGGGGCGGCTCCGGCGCCACCGGCAGGCTGATCCGGTTGCGCCCCATGTGCTTGGCGCGGTACAGGGCGGCATCCGCGATCGCTACCAGGTCGCTGGCGTTGTTCTCGGGCGAGGCGAGGGCGGTCGCGGCGCCGATCGACACCGTCACGTGTTCGCCGGGGGCCATGCGGTTCGGCACCTGCAGCTGCTCTACCCGGGTGCGGATGCGCTCGGCGACCACCGCCGCGCCCTTCAGCGACTGGTTCGGCAGGATCACCGCGAATTCCTCACCGCCGTAGCGCGCCACCAGGTCGTTGGCGCGCATCTCGCTCGACACCGCGGTGGCGATACGCTTCAGGCACTCGTCGCCGCCGAGGTGACCATTGGCATCGTTGTAGGCCTTGAAGTTGTCGACGTCGACCATCAGCAGCGACAGCGGCTGGCGCTGGCGCAGCGCACGCGCCCATTCCGCATGCAGGGTTTCGTCGAAACAGCGGCGGTTGGCCAGGCCGGTCAGGCCGTCGCGCGTGGCCAGCTGCTCGAGGGCGAGCTGGGCATGCTTTTCCTCGGTCAGGTCGCGCAGGGTCTGGACCACGGCGCTCAGCTTGCCGCGCTCGTCGAAGATCGGGCTGGCATCGGCGGCCAGGTAACGGCGCTTGCCGACGCGCGGCATGTCGCACCAGCTCTCGGCCGACAGGTGCGCGCCCGGCGCATGGATCGAACCCGGGCGCGGATGCAGATGGGCGACGTCGCCGCCGCGCTCCTGGATCAGCTGGTCGGCCAGCGTCGGCCGTTCCTGGTCGAAAAAGCTGCGCCAATGCTCGCGGGTGCCGATGACTTCGACCGACGGCACACCGGTCAGGCGTTCGCAGGCCCGGTTCCAGATCATGACCCGCGACGTCGCATCGAGCACGAACACGGGGATCGCCAGCATTTCCATCAACTGGTGGGCGAAGGCCCGATCCGGATTGGTGCCCGTGGTATCCATGAGCCGCTGCAAGGTCGTGGTGCTTGTCATGTGCCGTCCTCGGTCTGTCGGTTAGAGTGTTGCTGACAAGAACCGATTTTGCTTCACGGCAGATAGCGCCCTATTGATCTAGAACAATAGGGGGCAAACGCAATAGGCGACGCTCCAGCGCCGTTGCTGGCGCCGGACAGAGCGTGATGAGGACGGCAAGGCGGCCCGCTCAGCCTGCCTCCGCGGTGCGCGCAGTCTGGCGCACCGCCTTCGCGACCAGTTCCAGCCGCGTGCGCAGCATTTCGATGCGCGCCGCGGCGGCGGGGTCGGCGGCGCCGTTCTGCATCTGCATCAGCTCGGCCTGGACCAGGCCAAGCTGCCCGACCGGATCCTGGCGCAGGCCGATGCCGCCCTGGCCGCTGACACGGGCCAGCAACTGGTCGGCCTCGCGCAGCGCGGCATCGGCACGGCTGCGCGCGCCGCGGGCACGGCACTGGTCGGCTTCATCGCGCACCGCGCTGTCTTCGCTGCGGACGCGCCGGTACAAGGTGCCGACCATGGCCGTGACCGCCACCAGCAGCAGCACGCTGGCATGCAGCCCGGCCGACCCGGTTTCCCAACCGGCGCCCAGGATGACCGCCTGCCACATGGCGAACAGGACCAGGACACCGAGGGCAGCGCGCAGCGTGGGGTGCTTGAGTGTCTTCATGGCGGACCTTTCGACCGAGGTTTAGGACGAATGCGTTAGGACGATTCCGTACAGAGATTACGATTTTCCTTTGCGAAATATGTTGCCTATTCTCAACAGTCATGCGCAGGCCTTGTCCGGCCGGCAGGCGCAGACAAAATCGGCGCCTCTTCTGCAGGCGCGGCTGCACGCGCTATAATGGAAGGTTGACGAGAAGCCTGAGCGAAACTTACTGTGACTTACAGCATCAAAGAGATTTTCTACACCCTGCAGGGCGAGGGCGCCCATGCCGGGCGTCCGGCCGTGTTCTGCCGCTTTTCCGGCTGCAACCTGTGGACCGGCCGCGAGAGCGACCGTGCGACCTCGATCTGCCAGTTCTGCGACACCGATTTCGTCGGCACTGACGGCGAGCGCGGCGGCAAGTTCAAGGATGCCGCCACCCTGGCCGCCGAGATCGACGGCCTGTGGCCCGACACCTATGCGGCCAGCAAATACGTCGTGTTCACCGGCGGCGAGCCGCTGCTGCAGCTGGATGCAGCCCTGATCGACGCCATGCACGCGCGCGGCTTCACGATCGCCATCGAGACCAATGGCACGCTCCCGGTGCCGGATGGTGTCGACTGGATCTGCGTCAGCCCGAAGATGGGCAGCAAGCTGGTGGTCGGCAAGGGCAACGAGATCAAGGTCGTGATCCCGCAGGCGGGGCAGGACCTGGCCGCCTACGAAGGCCTCGATTTCGACAACTTCTATGTCCAGCCGATGGATGGTCCGCTGGCCGCCTTCAACACCAAGCTGGCGATCGAGACCTGCCGCCGCAATCCCAAGTGGAAGCTCAGCATCCAGACCCACAAACTCCTGCAAATCCCCTGACCGCAACACGGAACCGACCTTTACATGCTCACGATTACCCGCAAACTCGAATTCGATGCCGGCCACCGCATTCCCGACCACAAGAGCCAGTGCCGCAACCTGCACGGCCACCGCTACACCCTGGAGATCACGCTGACCGGCGCCGTCATCGATGTCGAAGGCAATTCCGACAACGGCATGATCATGGACTTTTCCGACATCAAGGCGCTGGCGAAAGAGCACCTGGTCGACGTGTGGGACCATGCCTTCCTGGTGTACGAAAAGGACGAGGCGGTGCACGGCTTCCTGAAGTCGCTGCCGGGCCACAAGACCGTGGTGATCGACCGCATCCCGACCGTGGAAAACCTGGCGCAAGTGGCCTGGAACATCCTGAAAGCCGCCTACACCGACCGCTACGGCACCGGCCTGCGCCTGCAGAAGCTGGTCCTGCACGAGACCCCGAACTGCTGGGCCGAGATCACCGAGGGTTGAGCCATGCCTGACACCGCGCTGCCTGCCGCCGACCTCCCGCCTGCCGGCGCCACCGCCGACGCTGCCACCGCCGACGCTGCCGCCGCCGGCGCGGTCGATCCGGCCGACGCCCGCTACATGGGCCTGGCCCTGGCCGAGGCGCGCAAGGCCTGGCAGGAAGGCGAGGTGCCGGTGGGCGCCGTCGTGGTCAAGGACGGCGAGGTGATCGCCACCGGCTACAACCAGCCGATCGGGCGCCACGATCCGACCGCCCATGCCGAGATCATGGCCCTGCGCGCTGCCGCCGACAAGCTCGGCAACTACCGCCTGCCAGGCTGCGAACTGTATGTCACCCTCGAGCCGTGCGCGATGTGCTCGGGCGCGATGATGCATGCGCGCCTGGCACGCGTGGTGTATGCCGCCGGCGATCCCAAGACGGGCGTGTGCGGCTCGGTGCTGGACCTGTTCGCGCTCGGGGAACTGAACCACCACACCCGGGTCGACGGCGGCGTACTGGCCGACGAGGCCGCCGCCATGCTGCGCGGCTTCTTTGCCGAACGCCGTGCCGCCCGCCGCGCGCCGGCCCCAGCGCCCGACGCCGCCGCGCTCACGTCCGCGCTCATTTCCTCGATCCCGGGCAGGGGCGCCTGAGGCCGGCCGGCCCGCGTCCGATTGGGCGCCGGCTTGCGCCCATAAGCTGGTAAAAATGCTATGCTGGATTTCGAGTCGCATGGTGCGGCCGCCGAGCCTTCCTGAATCCAGCCGATATGCCCAGTCTGAACGCCAACGGCATCCGCATCGCCTTCGATACCGCGGGCGATCCGAAATCCGTCCCACTCCTCCTGATCAATGGGCTGGGACTGCAGCTGAGCGCCTGGCCCGACGAATTCGTCGACGGCCTGGCCGACCTCGGCTTCTACGTCATCCGCTTCGATAACCGCGACTGCGGCCTGTCCACCAAATTCGAGCACGCCGGCACGCCGAGCCTGGCCATGGCCTGGCTGCGCACCAAGCTGCGCCTGCCGCTGCGCGCGCCCTACAGCCTCGAAGACATGGCCGACGATGCCATCGGCGTGCTGTCGGCGCTCGGCGTGGCACGCGCCCACGTGGTCGGCGTCTCGATGGGCGGGATGATCGCCCAGCTGATGGCGGCCAAGTTCCCGTCGCGCGTACTGAGCCTGACTTCGATCATGTCCAGCAGTGGCCGGCGCGGCTTGCCGGGTCCGGCGCCGGCCGTGCGGCGGGCGCTGGTGCGCCGTCCCGGCAGCGATGGCGACGTCGATGCCATGATCGAACACGGCGTCCAGTTGCTGCGCGCGCTGTCCAGCCCGGCGTATCCGACCGCCGAGAAGCACCTGCGGCGGCGCGTCGCGCGCGCGTTGCGCCGTAACTGCTGTCCGGGCGGGGTCGCCCGCCAGATGCTGGCCGTGACCGCCTGCGGCGACCGTACCCCGCAATTGCGCGCCGTGGTGGCGTCGTCGCTGGTCATCCACGGCGCCGCCGATCCGCTGGTGCCGCTGGCCTGCGGCGTCGACACCGCGCGCGCCATCCCCGGCGCCCGCCTCGAAGTGATCGAAGGGATGGGCCACGACTTGCCCGTCCAGCTGATGGAACGCCTGCTCGCCTTGATCGACGCCCATGCCCACGGTAAGATGGCGCCCGACTCAACACCGCGGCTTTTCGTCAAACAGTGACCCTTCAACAAATCGCGCATCAAAAGCTCGGGATTGCGCTCGTGGCACCGGGCGGCTACGCGCCCGAGCCGGAAGCGATTGGCCGCGGCATCGCCCGCCTCGAAGCCCAGGGCATCCTGGTCCACAACTATTACGACCACGACGCCCGTCACCTGCGCTTCGGCGCCAGCGACGCCGGCCGCCTGGCCCAGCTGAACGCGGCCGCCGACGATCCCGACGTGCAGGTCGTGATGGCGATCCGCGGCCAGTACGGCATGAGCCGCCTGCTGCCGCAGATCGACTTCGAGCGCATGGCAGCCAGCGGCAAGATCTTCGTCGGCTACTCCGACGTCACCGCGTTCCAGATGGGCCTGTACGCCAAGACGCGCGCGCTCAGCTATGCCGGACCGATGTTCGCCGGCGATTTCGGCGCCGCCGAGCCGGTCGACTTCACGCTGGACGACTTCTGGCACTGCCTGGCAGGGCCGACGCACGTCGTTTCCGGCAGCGCCACCGGCAATCCGGCCCTGGACACGAGCGGCACGGTCTGGGGGGGCAACCTGGCGATGATCATGTCGGTCGCCGGCACCGAATACTTCCCGCCGGTCGACGGCGGCATCCTGTTCCTGGAAGACATCGCCGAGCATCCGTACCGCATCGAACGCATGCTGCTGCAGCTGATGCACGCCGGTGTGCTGCAGCGCCAGCAGGCGATCGTGCTGGGCGACTTTTCGGGCTACCGCCTGTCGCCGGGCGACAATGGCTACGATTTCGAGCAGATGCTGGCCTACCTGCGCCAGACCCTGCCGTGCCCGGTGCTGACCGGGCTGGCATTCGGCCATATCCCGCGCCGGGTGACGATTCCGTTCGGCGCGCAGGGCAGGCTGGTTTCGAACGAATCCGGCTGGACATTGACGCTGTCCGACTACCCGACCGTGCGCACTGCCTGACGGTGCGCATGGCGGTGTGATGGCCCTGCCTGCTATCACGCTGTGGAACAGAATGGTAGAATGCGCGGTTAAACGAAACGTCGCGCGAATCACTACGCGAAACTCCACGCAAAAGGTAGCTCAAGTGCTCAGTACAGCCAATATTACGATGCAGTTCGGCGCCAAGCCGCTGTTCGAGAACATCTCCGTCAAATTCGGCGACGGCAACCGCTATGGCCTGATCGGCGCCAACGGTTGCGGCAAGTCGACCTTCATGAAGATCCTCGGCGGCGACCTCGACCCGTCCGCCGGCAATGTCTCGCTCGACCCGGGCGAGCGCCTGGGCAAGCTGCGCCAGGACCAGTTCGCCTACGAAGACGTGCGCGTGCTGGACGTGGTCATGATGGGCCACACCGAACTGTGGAATGCGATCAGCGAGCGCGACGCCATCTACGCCAATCCGGAAGCCACCGACGAAGACTACATGAAGGCCGCCGAGCTCGAGGGCAAGGTCGCGGAATATGACGGCTACTCGGCCGAAGCGCGCGCCGGCGAACTGCTGCTGGGCCTGGGCATCGGCACCGATCTGCACCAGGGCCTGATGAGCGCCGTGGCGCCGGGCTGGAAGCTGCGCGTGCTGCTGGCGCAGGCCCTGTTCTCGGATCCGGACATCCTGCTGCTGGACGAACCGACCAACAACCTGGACATCCACACGATCAGCTGGCTGGGCGACATCCTGAACCAGCGCAACTCGACGATGATCATCATCTCGCACGATCGCCACTTCCTGAACTCGGTCTGCACCCACGTCGCCGACATGGACTACGGCACCCTGAAGGTGTACCCGGGTAACTACGACGACTACATGGAAGCGTCGACCCAGGCCCGCAACCAGCAGCTGGCGAACAATGCCAAGGCTAAGGAAAAGGTCGCGGAACTGCAGGAATTCGTGCGCCGCTTCTCGGCCAACAAGTCGAAGGCGCGCCAGGCGACTTCGCGTGCCAAGCAGATCGACAAGATCAAGATCGAGGAATTCAAGCCGTCCTCGCGCGCCTATCCGTTCGTCCGCTTCGAAGGCGAGAAGAAGCTGCACCGCCTGGCCGTCGAGACCGAAGGCCTGAGCAAGTCCTACGACCGCACCCTGTTCAAGAATTTCTCGATCATGATCGAAGCCGGCGAGCGCGTTGCGATCATCGGCGCCAACGGTGCGGGCAAGACCACGCTGCTGCGCTCGATCGGCGGCCACGAGGTCACCGGCCTGGACGCCGACACCGGCCGCATCAAGTGGGCCGAGAATGCGAACCCGGGCTACATGCCGCAGGATCCGACCGAGGAATTCGCGACGGATGCCAACCTGACCGACTGGATGGGCCAGTGGACCCAGGAAGGCGACGACGACCAGGCGGTGCGCTCGATCCTGGGCCGCCTGCTGTTCGGCGGCGACGAAGTCAAGAAATCGGTGCGCGTGCTGTCCGGCGGTGAAAAGGGCCGCATGATGTACGGCAAGCTGATGCTGGGCCGCCACAACGTGCTGATGCTCGACGAGCCGACCAACCACATGGACATGGAATCGATCGAATCGCTGAACGTGGCGCTGGATAAGTATGCCGGCACCCTGATCTTCGTCTCGCACGACCGCGAGTTCGTGTCCTCGCTGGCGACCCGCATCCTCGAGGTGAAGGAAGACCAGGTGGTGGACTTCCAGGGCAATTACGAGGATTATCTGCGTAGCCAGGGCCTGAATTAATACAGCGTCGGTTCAACGCGTGGACGGCAGAGCCGTCCACCCTACGGAAGCGCATGCGTTTCGGTAGGGTGGACGGGTCTCCCGTCCACGCGTCCAATTAATGTGATGAGATTGCCATGAACACCATTGCCCCCATCAAGACCTTCGAATACGACCGCCCGGTCGGCGGCGTCTGCTCGACCGCCGAGGCCTGGGCCCGCACGCCGTCGCCGCTCGAAATCGCCGAAAAGAACGCCCTCAAGGAGCGCATCCGCACGCTGCTGAAGGAGCGCGAGGCCGTGCTGGTTGCCCACTACTACGTGGACGCCGACCTGCAGGATCTCGCCGAGGAAACCGGCGGCTGCGTCTCGGATTCGCTGGAAATGGCGCGTTTCGGACGCGACCATCCGGCCAAGACCCTGGTCGTGGCCGGCGTGCGCTTCATGGGCGAGACAGCGAAGATCCTGAGCCCGGAAAAGACCATCCTGATGCCGGACCTGGATGCCACCTGTTCGCTCGACCTGGGCTGCCCGGCCGAGGAATTCGCGGCTTTCTGCGACCAGCATCCGGACCGCACGGTCGTGGTTTACGCCAACACAAGCGCCGCCGTCAAGGCGCGCGCCGACTGGATGGTGACCTCGTCGATCGGCCTCGACATCGTCGAAGCGCTGCACAAGGAAGGCAAGAAGATCCTGTGGGCACCGGACCGCCACCTCGGCTCCTACATCCAGAAGAAGACCGGCGCCGACATGCTGCTGTGGCAGGGTTCCTGCCTGGTGCACGACGAGTTCAAGGGCATCGAACTCGACCTGCTGCGCGCCGAATACCCGAATGCGAAGGTGCTGGTGCACCCGGAGTCGCCGAGCAACGTGGTCGAGCAGGCCGACGTGGTCGGATCGACCACCCAGCTGATCAATGCCGCCCAGACCATGGACGCGACCCATTTCATCGTCGCCACCGACAACGGCATCCTGCACAAGATGCGCATGGCGGCGCCGGGCAAAACCCTGATCGAAGCGCCGACCGCCGGCAACAGCGCTACCTGCAAGAGCTGCGCGCACTGCCCGTGGATGGCGATGAACGGCCTGCAGAACCTGGCCGAGGTGCTCGAGAAAGGCAACAACGAAATCTTCGTCGACCCCGAAACCGGCCGCCAGGCCAAGCGTGCAATCGACCGCATGCTCGATTTCGCGGCCGCGAAAAAGGCAAAGGCGCTGCCGACCGGCGCGCTCGAACAAGAAACCAACCTGTTCAATGGAATCGGCCCGGCATGAGCAATCTCCGCAATCCCTTTGCCGACGAAGGCAAGTTCGACGCTAAGTTTGACGATAAGCTGCAGGCGGCGTTTGAACAGAACCTGCTGGCTGCGCTGCTGGAAGACGTCGGCAGCGGCGACCTGACCGGCAAGCTGGTGCCCGAACAACCGCGCGCGAAGGCGCGCGTGATCGTGCGCGAGCAGGCCGTACTGTGCGGCGCGCCCTGGTTCGAAGGCATCATGCTGGCGATCGACCAGGACATCGAGATCGACTGGCAATACGCCGAAGGCGAGGTCATGGCCGCCGACTCGCTGGTCTGCACCATCGAAGGCTCGCCACGCTCGCTACTGACGGCCGAACGCTCGGCGCTGAACTTCCTGCAGTTGCTGTCGGGCGTAGCCTCTGCCACCCGCACCTACGTCGACGTGGTCGCCGGCACCCGCGCGCAGATCCTCGACACCCGCAAGACCATGCCCGGCCTGCGCCAGGCGCAAAAGTATGCGGTACGCGTGGGCGGCGGCGCCAACCAGCGCATGGCGCTGTATGACGGCATCCTGATCAAGGAAAACCATATCGCGGCCGCGGGCGGCATCACGGCGGCGCTGCAGGCGGCGACTGCGCTGAATGCCGGCGTCACCATCCAGGTCGAGGTCGAGTCGATCGCCGAGCTGGAAGAAGCGCTGGCGGCCGGCGCCGTCTCGGTCCTGCTGGATAATTTTGACCTCGACATGATGCGCGATGCGGTGCGCATCAATGGCGGCCGCGCTTTGCTGGAAGCGTCCGGCGGCATCAACATGCAGACCGTGCGCGCGATTGCCGAGACCGGGGTCGACCGCATCTCGATCGGCAGCCTGACCAAGGATGTGCGGGCGACCGATTATTCGCTGCGCATCGTGGCTTGAGCATCATTTGAGCACCGGGGCCTGGCACCCTCATCCGGATGAGAACGGCAAGCCGGTTCTCATCCGCCAGCCCAGCCTGCCGACGCCATCGGCGACCTGGGCCGATCCGGCGTGCATCGCGACCGTGATTCCGGGCGGCGACATGCCGGCTGTGCTGAACGGCATCGCGGTATCTGCAAAGCCCTTGACCTTGCCGGCCGCCGCCGAGGCGATTGCCGAGCCGCCATTCGTGCTGCCGCCGGGCATGCGGGCCGCCGCCGGGGCGGTCGTGGTCGAGGATGACGGCCGGGTCTGGCTGGTATCGCCGAGCAATGGCTTCGGCGGCTACAGCGCGACCTTTCCCAAAGGCCGGCTCGACGCCGGCGGCACGCTGCAGCATACGGCCGTGCGCGAAGTGTTCGAAGAATCGGGCCTGGTGGTGCGCCTGGAGGCTTATCTACTCGACGTCAGCCGCACCCAGACGCATTCACGCTACTACGTGGCGCGCCGCGTGGGCGGCAGCCCGGCCCAGATGGGCTGGGAAAGCCAGGCTGTGCATTTGGTACCGGCGGCGCGGCTGCAGGAACTTGCCGTGCATCCGAACGATGCCGCCATCATCCGCGCCGTGAGCGCTTTTATTTTGCGTGACGCATCACGCTGATCAGGCTGGCTAGATGCCGACCTCGCCGGCAGCCCTAGCCAGCGCTTCCGCTTGCGGATCGCGCCGGTACCGGGTTTCGCCGGCCTGGGCCGCAATCGACTCGACCGCCGCCAGCACCTTGTCCGGATGGGCGTAGTGCGTCATGTGGCCAACGCCGGGCTGCAAGTGCAGCTCGCCGTGGGGCAGGCGTTCGCCGAGCCGCTCCGCGTTGTGGCCGAAGTCGACCACCTTGTCCTGGGTGCCGGCGATCACGGCCACCGGCATTTTGAGCTCCGCATAGCGCCCGGCCAGCGCCCTGGCCGCTGGGATCATGAGTGCGCTGTCGGCCGCGCTGGCACGCAGTTGCTTTGGCCGCAGCAGCATCCAGGCGGGCGTGCGGTGGAAGCGCGCATCGACCGGCTGCGGCGAAAACACGGTCTTGGTAAGCGGCCGCCATAGCATGCGCGTGGCCAGCGGCGAGACCGTATAGCGCATCAGATCGCCCAGCAGCGGGACCGCCGGCCACGAGACCAGAGGCACATCGGCCCGCCAGCTCGGATAATAATAGCCGGACAGCAGCACCAGGCCACGCACGAAGCCCGGCACCTCGAGCGCCATCGACAGCGCGACCAGCGTCCCCCAGGAATGGCCGAGCACGATGGCAGAATCGACGCCGATGTCCTGCAGCGCATGGTGCAGCAGGCGCGCCTGGGCTTGCGGCGTCCACACCCGGCTGCGCGGACGCTCGCTGTAGCCGAAACCGGGGCGGTCGAAGGCGATCACACGGTAATGCTCGGCAGCCTTGTCCAACAGACCACTGTTTTCGAAATCGTTGGCCAGCACGCCGTTGCCGTGCAACAGCACCAGCGTCGGCCCGCTGCCGCGCTCGATGTAGTGCAGGCGCACGCCGTCGACCTCAATGAATCGGCCGCGCGGCGGGTTGTCTGCTTCGGCACGCCGGGTCTTGGCCTGCACGTAGAGGAACGATGCAGCCAGGCCGATGCCTGCCAGCAGTAGACCAGTGTGCCCCTCCGTGGCCTTGCGGAAGGTGGTGCGCAAATCGCTGTTCATGACTGCATCCTCGCTGTGTACTTACAGGTGGCCGCCGTCGAGCGGCAGCGGCGGCAAATCGCTTGGACGCCGGCCGGCACCCAGCAGTTGCAGTGCCAGCGGCAATACGCGTTCGCTCGAGTCTTCGATCTTGATATCGAGCAGGTCATCGGCACGGGTGCGGCCGAGATTGATGGCGGCGATCGGCTTGCCGCTGGCCTGGGCCATGCGGCAGAAGCGGAAGCCCGAATACACCATCAGCGAGGACCCGACCACCAGCAAGGCATCGGCGCGTTCCATCTGCGCCAGGGCGATGGTCGTGCGTGCCGGCGGGACGTTGTCGCCAAAAAAGACGACGTTCGGCATCAGGGTGCCGCCGCAGCAGGTGCACCAGGGCAGGCGGAAATCGGCCAGCTCGGTCGGCTCCACTGAGGCGTCGCCGTCCGGCAGCGGGGTCGCGTTGGCGCCGAGCATCTGCGGATTGGCGTCTTCAAGCTGCTTCTGGATAAAGGCGCGCGGAAACAGCGCCGCACACGCCAGGCACACGACGGTGTGAATATTGCCGTGCAGCTCGAGCACGGCGTGGCTGCCGGCCTGGCTGTGCAAGCCGTCGACGTTCTGGGTCAGCACCGAGCCGATGTGGCCGATGGCCTCCAGGCCGGCGATCGCGACGTGGCCGGCATTCGGGCGGGCGCGCGACAGCACCGGCCAGCCGATCATGCTGCGCGCCCAGTAGCGGCGCTGCACGAATTCGGACTTGCGGAAATCCGGGCCGTGGATCGGCGGCTTGCCGCGCCGGGTGCCGTCGCGGTCGCGGTAGTCGGGGATGCCGGAGGCAGTCGAGAGTCCGGCCCCGGTCAGGACCAGGGCGTGCGGATGGCGGTCCAGGAATTCGGCGATCCTGGCCGCATGGTCGTGGGTGGTGAATGCTTCGGCCATCGTAGGTTCTCCTTCGCATGTGATCGTATCATTTTGAGCGCCGCCAATGACGCCCGAGTGACGGATCAGCGACGCGTGGAGATGGCAATCCCGCCGACGATCAGCGCAAAGGCCAGGGCGTGGTAGGCATGTGGTGATTCACCGAGGAAAGCCGACGACAGCAAGGCGGCGAACAGCGGCGTCAGGTTGACGAAGAACGCACCGACGCTGGGTCCGGCGCGGCCCACGCCCACGCCCCACAGCGCATAGGCCAGCACCGCCGGTCCCAGCGCCACGAACAGCAGGGCCGCCAGTACCGGTGCGCTCCACACGATCGCATGCGCACCGAGCGACCACTCGACGCCGCTGAACAGGCCCGACCACAGCAAACCGTAGGCCACCTGGGTCAGCAGGAAGGCGGCCCAGTCGCTGCGCAGGGCCAGCACGTCCTTCGGCTGCAGCAGCATCCAGCTGTAGAACGACCAGGCGATGGTCGCCAGGATCATGTACAGGTCGCCCGCGACCAGGCGCAGGCCCAGCAGCTGGTGGACGTCGCCGCGGCACAGCACGACCAGTACGCCCAGGATCGACAGCACCGCGCCCGCCACCTGCGAGCGGCGCACGGCGACGCCGAAGAACAGGCGCCCGACCAGCATCATCCACACCGGCATCCCGGAGGCGACCAGCGTGACGTTGATCGGCGTGGAACTCTGCAGCGCCAGGTATTGCAGCGAGTTGTACATGCCGATGCCCAGCAGCCCCAGCACCGCATAGCGGCGCCAGTGCAGCAGCACGCCGCTGCCGGAACGGAAGGCAGCGCGTCCGAGCGGCACCAGCACGGCCATGGCAATCGCCCAGCGCAGCAGGTTGAGGGTCATCGGCGGCACCGCCTCGCGCACCAGGCGGCCGACGATGGCGTTGCCGGCCCACATCAGCGGTGGGACGCTCAGCAGCAGGATCGTCGACGGGCTCAGCTTCTGGTTATTGTGCGGCGCCGTCATCAGTGCCTGCGCGGGGTCAGGACGCTCGGCAAGGCCTTGGGCAGCGTGTCCGGATAGTCGCGCGAATAGTGCAGGCCGCGGCTTTCGTGGCGCGACAGCGCGCTGCGCACGATCAGGCCGGCGACTTCGACCAGGTTGCGCAGTTCGAGCAGGTCGTTGGTGACGCGGAAGTTGCGGTAGTACTCGTCGATCTCTTCCTTCAGCAGCTTGATGCGGTGCTGGGCGCGCTCCAGGCGCTTGGTGGTACGCACGATGCCGACGTAATTCCACATGAAGCGGCGCAGCTCGTCCCAGTTGTGGGCGATGACCACTTCTTCGTCGGCATTGGTGACGCGGCTCTCGTCCCACGGCGGCAGCACGGGCGACTCCAGCGGCGGGGTAGCGGCGATCTGGTGCGCGCAGGCGCGACCGACGACCAGGCATTCCAGCAGCGAGTTGCTGGCCAGGCGGTTGGCGCCGTGCAGGCCCGTATAGGCGGTCTCGCCGACCGCGTACAGGCCCGGGATGTCGGTGCGGCCGGCCATGTCGGTCACCACGCCGCCGCAGGTAAAGTGCACTGCCGGCACCACCGGGATCGGCTCCCTGGTGATGTCGATGCCCAGCTCCAGGCAGCGCGCATAAATGGTCGGGAAATGTTCCTGGATGAATTCCGGCGGCTGGTGCGTGATGTCGAGGTGCACGTAGTCGAGGCCGCGCTTCTTCATCTCGAAGTCGATGGCGCGTGCTACCACGTCGCGCGGGGCCAGTTCGCCGCGCTCGTCATGGGCCGGCATGAAGCGGGTACCGCCCGCTGCGCCTGCTTCGGGCGGCAGTTTCAGCAGGCCGCCTTCGCCGCGCACCGCTTCGCTGATCAGGAAGGATTTCGCGTAGGGGTGGTACAGGCAGGTCGGGTGGAACTGGATGAATTCCATGTTCGACACCCGGCAACCGGCGCGCCAGGCCATCGCGATGCCGTCGCCGGTGGCGGTGTCCGGGTTGGTCGTATACAGATAGACCTTGCCGGCGCCGCCGGTAGCCAGCACGGTGTGCTCGGCTTCGAAGGTCAGCACCTTGCCGTTGGCCTCGTCCTGTACATATAGCCCATGGCAGCGCGGCTGGCCGACCAGCGCCGGCGCACCGCTGTGTACGCCGGTCGGGGTCAACTTATCCGAGGTGATGACGTCGATCGCGCAGTGATGCTCGAACAAGGTGATGTTCGGGTGCGCGCGCACCTTCTGTTCCAGCGTCACCTGCACGGCGTGGCCGGTGGCGTCGGCGGCGTGGATGATGCGGCGCTGGCTGTGGCCGCCTTCGCGGGTCAGGTGGAACCCGAGCTCGGCCGTCTCATCGCGGGTGAAGGGCACCCCTTGCTCGATCAGCCATTCGATCGCTTCGCGGCCGTGCTCGACGATGTAACGGGTGGCCGTCTCGTCGCACAGGCCGGCGCCGGCGACCAGGGTGTCGGCGATATGCTGGTCGTGGCTGTCGCCGGAATCGAGCACGGCGGCGATGCCGCCCTGGGCCCAGTTGCTGGCGCCGTCCAGCAGTTCGCGCTTGGAGATGATCGCGACCTTGCGCGTCTGGGCCAGGTGCAGGGCCACCGACAGGCCGGCCAGGCCGCTGCCGACGATTGCTACATCAAATTTCATGTCTCTGGTGTAGGCCCGCACGGGTGTCGGCGTGGCCGGTACGTTAATTGTAAAGAGGCATCACTATAGACGATTCGGTCATGGTTTGACACATAAGCCATCCGATCGTCATGGACTTCGCGCGCAGGTGCCAACCGCCTCAGGACTCGCGGCCGCCATCGGGGGCGTCGAAACCCGGCGCCGCCGGCCCGGCGCCGGCGTCGAGGCGGTGGGTCAGCGTATCGATCAGGGTGTCGTACACCGCCAGGTAGTCGCGTGCCATGGCCGGCATGCTGTGGCGCGCGATGACCTGGCTGCGCGCGCGCGCACCGTGGCGCACGGCCATCTCTGGGATGCGGCAGTAGTCGGCGATTGCCGAGGCCAGCAGTTCGGGCGCCATTGGCGGTACCAGGATACCGGTAAAGCCCGGATGCACCAGCTCGGTATTGCCGCCGACCGCGGTGGCCACCACCGGCAGGCCGCTCGCCATCGCTTCCAGGATCGCGTTCGAGCGGTCTTCGGCCAGCGAGGGCAGCACGAACAAATCCATTGCCCGCATCAGCTGGGCCAGGTCGGCGCGGGTACCGGGCAGCCAGGCACGCTGGGCGGCGCCAGCACGGTTGAGCAGGGCCTGGCACTCCGCGCGCGCGGGACCGTCGCCGACGATCAGCAGGCGCAGCCGGGCATGGGCCGGGTGCGGCGAAGCGATCAGGCGCAGGAAGGCTTCGACCAGTGTCGCGTGGTTGGCGGTATCGTCCATGCGGCCGACGCTGCCGATGACGAAGGCGTTGTCGTGCATGAAGCCGGGCGGCCCCACCGCCGCGGCCGGGCCCAGACGCGGGTGGAACTGGACGCTGTCGACCCCGTTCGCGATCTGCGACACGCGGGCCGGTTCGGCACCGACCGACTCCACCAGCCACTGCTCGAGGTCGCTGCTGACGGCGATGAAATGGTCGATGAAGGGACACAGCAGCCGTCGCAGCAGCAAGCCCGGCAGCCGCTTGCCGGTGCGCCCTGGCTTGACGCCGCCGGCGGCATCGCCGCGCTGGCGGCCGTGTTCGGCATGCACCCGCAGCGGCACCCCGGCCAGGGCGGCAATGATCTGCGCCTTGAGGCCGGAACGGTTGCGGGTGTGGATGAGGTCGGGCTGCAGGCGGCGCAGCACGCGGAACATGCGCAGGTAGTGCAGCGGATCGCGGCCCTCGGCCTTGTTCAGGTTGACGACGTCGACGCCGTGCTCGCGGATGCCGGCCTGGTAGTCGCCGCGGTCATGCAGGCAGACGATGGCGTGGCGGTAGCGCTCGGGCGGCAGGTGCCGGATCAGGTTGAGCAGGCCGTTCTCGAGATCGGCACTGTCCAGGGCTTCCACGAGGTGCACGACGAGCCGTGCAGGTCCGCCCGGTGCGGACATGGGAATCCCGGCAGGATGGTTGGCGCCCATGTTTCATCCGTCAGCCTGCGGTACAGGACGTGCGGCAGGTATGCAGGGGCCGGCGCAGGGGATGGGGCGCGCTTGCCGTGACGGTGCTTGCATGGCGGTCGGGGCGGATCATGTGGGGGCTGCTCCATGCTCGTTGGCGGCGGCGATGCGCACGGCAATCTGGCGCATGGCTCCATTATATGGCGCTGCCGGCGGGCATTTTTCCCGCTCTCCGGGACCGTTGACTCGTCTCAAAAATTGCTTCGATAGGCCGATCGCACGGCTGTTTGCAGGCTGTGGATCAGGCCATAACGTGCCATTCGCGCCATGGTTCGCCGCCGCACGGACGCAGCATCTCATTGTGCGCACAATGACAGCTCGACCATATATGACAAGGACACACCATGAGCACCCATGACAGCGACAAAGTCGCCGCCCTGACCGCCAAGATCGCGGACGTCCGCTTTCCGATGTTCACCTGGCAGGACCAGCACGGCCACCTGCTCAGCCAGCCGATGACCAAAGAAGAGGTCGACAAGGATGGCGGCATCTGGTTCTTCACCTCGACCCTGACCGGCCTGTGGAACTGCATCGCCCACCGTCCGCTGGTCAACCTCGCTTTCGCCAAGCCGGACGACAGCCTGTACGTCTCGATCAGCGGTACCGCCGAACGCGTGGTAGATCGCGAACTCATCCGCAGCAAGTGGAACGCCGGTGCCCAGGCCTGGTTCCCGGCCGGCCCGGACGACGAGCATGCCGTGCTGGTCCGCGTCGATCCGCACTCGGCAGAGTATTGGGACAACCACGACAGCAAGATGGTGCAGCTGTTCGCGATGGCCAAGGCCGCGATCACCGGCCAGAAGCCGGACCTGGACAGCGAACACGACACGATCAAGCTGTAGTCGCCTTATTAATTACTTACTTGCAAGGAACAGCGCGGCTGGCGTACAGTACATGCTTCTTGAATAAGGAGCATCGATGAAGCTGAGCAGGGGCAGGGCAGGATGATCGGACCGCTCGAGATCGCGGCCAATATATTTACCGCCCTTGCCATCGTGCTGGCCGGCCGCAACAGCGTCCATACCTGGTGGACCGGCATCATCGGCTGCACGCTGTTCGGCGCACTGTTCTCCGAAAACCGCCTGTATGCCGACGTGGCGCTGCAGGTGTTCTTCGTCGCCACCAGCTTCTACGGCTGGTGGACCTGGCTGCGCGGCGCCCATGGCAAGCCGCTCCCGATCACCCATGCCAGCCGCGCCGGCCTCATCGGCACCGCCGTGCTCGGCATCGCCGGCACCGCTGCCTACGGCGCACTGCTGCACTTCCATACCGACGCCTTCGCGCCGTTCCCCGATTCCACCGTGCTGGTGTTCTCGATCATCGCCCAGGTGCTGATGATGAGGCGCCGCGTCGAGAACTGGGGCTTCTGGCTGCTCGTGAATACCATCGCCGTGCCGCTGTATGCCAGCCGCGGCCTATATCTGACTGCGGTCCTGTACGCCTTTTTCTGGCTGAACGCCGTGGTCTCCTGGCGCAACTGGCGGCGGCTGGCGCTGCAGGGCGCCGCCGATAGCCAGGTTTCCCCGTCCCTCGACACCATCGAAAGTTCGCGTCCATGAAAGTCAACCTCCTCGCGGCCATGCTGGCCGCCCTCGGCGCTGTCGCGTCCATGCCCGCCGGCGCCCAGAGCCAGGCCAACGCTGCAGCCCCGGCGGAACACGTGGTCGCCGTGCGCGCCGGCAAACTGGTCGACGTCGTCGCCGGCAAGGTGCTGGCCGACCAGGTCATCCTGATCAGCGGCCAACGCATCACCGCCGTCGGCCCGGCCGCCAACGTGCTGGTCCCGGCCGGCGCCGAACGCATCGACCTGTCGCACGCGACCGTGCTGCCCGGCCTGATCGACGCCCACGTCCACCTGACCGGCGACCCCAAGCTGCACGGCTACCAGTCGCTGGGCGTGTCCGACATCCGTGCCGCGATGTACGGCGTGCACGCCGCGAAGCTGACGCTCGACGCCGGCTTCACGACGGTACGCAACGTCGGCGCCGGCGGCTTCGGCGACATCGCGCTGCGCGACGCCATCAACGACGGCGAGATCACCGGTCCGCGCATGCGCGTGGCCGGCTACGCGATCGGCATCCGCGGCGGCCATTGCGACAACAACCTGCTGCCGGCCGACTACCACTACACCGAAAACGGCGTTGCCGACGGACCGTGGCAGGCGCGCGCCAAGGTGCGCGAGATGGCCAAATACGGCGCCGACACGATCAAGATCTGTGCCTCGGGCGGCGTGCTCTCGAAAGGCGACGAAGCCGGCGCCCAGCAGCTGACGCTGGAAGAAATGCGCGCGATCGTCGAGGAAGCCCATAAGCTGGGCCGCAAGGTGGCGGCCCACGCGCATGGCGCCAGCAGCATCCGCGATGCGATCCTGGCCGGCGTCGATTCGGTCGAGCACGGCAGCCTGATCGACGACGAAGGCATCCGCCTGGCGCGCGAGAAGGGCACGTACGTGGTGATGGACATCTACAACGACGACTACATCCTGCAGGAAGGCGCCAAGGCCGGCATGCTGCCGGAATCGCTGGAAAAGGAAAAGATGGTCGGCCGGGTCCAGCGCGAGAACTTCCAGAAAGCTTTCCGCGCCGGCGTGAAAATGGCGTTCGGCACCGATGCCGGCGTCTACCCGCACGGCGACAATGCGCGCCAGTTTTATTACATGGTCAAGTACGGCATGACGCCGATGCAGGCGATCCAGGCCGCCACCATCAACGGTGCCGACCTGCTGGGCTGGAAAGACCGTATCGGTTCGGTCAGCCCGGGCAAGTATGCCGATCTGATCGCGGTCGGCGGCGATCCCTTGCAGGACCCAGCCGAACTGACGCGCGTGACCTTCGTGATGAAGGGCGGGGCGGTGGTCAAGGCAGCCGCGCAGAAGTAAGCGCCGGTAGGGCCATCCTGACGGCCCCATGTTTCTCGGGCCTAACGTCGCATTTGGACAAATGCATGCATGCTAAGCTGGGGTTTTCAAGCCAATGTGGAGATCACGATGCTGCAAGACCCCTTGAAAGCCTGTATCGACGCCTGCTACGCCTGTGCAACCGCCTGCGACTATTGCGCCTCGTCCTGCCTGCAGGAGGAGGACGTCAAAATGATGGCGGGCTGCATTGCCCACGACATGGATTGCGCCCAGATCTGCCGCGCGGCCGCCGGCTTCATGGCGCGCGGCAGCGACTTCGCGCAGCAGCTGTGCCGCCTGTGCGCCGAAGTCTGCACCGCCTGCGCCGAGGAATGCGGCAAGCACCAGATGGACCACTGCCAGGCCTGCGCTAAGGCCTGTCGCGCATGCGCCGACGCCTGCCTGCGCATGGCGCAGGCAGCCTGATCGGCCTAGTTCAGTTCCTGCGCGGTGGCGGCAGGTCGCTTGCGTCCTGGTTGCCGCCGGTTTCCGGCGTACCCAGGCCGGTTTCGCCGCGTCCGGCCTGGCTGCTGCGCGTGTCCTGGTAGCCGCGCGCGATCGCGGTGGCATCGCTGCCGGCGCCTTCCGGTGCCGGGGCGGTGTCGGCCTGCTGGCGCTGCGCGGCCTCGGACGATACCGGGGCGGGCGGTGCCGCTTCCAGGTCCCGCGGCTTGGTCAGGGCATCGCCGCCGCTGCCGCCGGTTTCCTGCATCGTTTCATGGGTGAGGGTGGCGCCTTCCTCGCCGCTGGTCGGGTTGCCGACGCCGATCGTGACCGACTGGCCGTCGCTTGAGGTGTGGCTGGCGCCCGGGGTCGTATTGTTCGTGCTGCTCATGATGCGTCCTCTATATAGATAGTCAAACCGGAATGTCCGAGGTGCCGCCGCCGGCGCTGCCGAATTCGACCAGCTGTTCCATGGTCAGGCGGCGCTCGTTGAGCGCGGCCAGGATCGCCTTCAGCTGGTCCGCATCCGGCTCGATATAGACCATGCGCTGCTCGACCTCGTTGTCCCAGTAACGGGAATAGGGCACGTCGGTTTCGCCCATGACCTTGGCGTCGAAGGTGCCGTCCTGCAGTTCGCCGAACAGGGTGACCCTGGTCGTGTCCGGCGTGGTGTTCTTGACCGTGATGCTCATCGATGCTCCTTTCGGATGACGTTGTCGTTTCGCTCATTGTCCCGTACGTCAGCGATGGGTGCAAACACGGTTGAAATGCCGGTCAGGAAGGAGTGGACACGTCCTGATGGCGCAGCCTGTTCGAATTCGCCAAAAAGCCTCACCGAGCGAACTTTTCCTTGGAGAACCCATGTCAGAATACTAAACTTGCGTCTTTACAAGAACACGCAAGGAAAAGAATGAAGCGAATCCAGATGACCCTGCCGCGCGCAGGCCGCCGTAGTCTCGTATGTCTTGCCATCATTGGCGCTTTCCCCATGCAAACCGCGTGGGCACAAGAAAGCGTCGCGCCGGAAAGCACGCCTGCCGCGCAGGCAAATGCCGGGCAGGGTACGCAGCGCCTCGATGTGGTGATTGTCACTGCCCAGCGCCGGGCGGAAAACATCCGCGAGGTGCCAATGTCGATCACTGCCATCAGCGGCGATCGGCTCGACACCTTGACCGCTGGCGCCCAGGACATCCGCTTCCTTTCCGGGCGTGCGCCCAGCCTCAGTATCGAGTCCGACTATGGGCGCTCGTTCCCGCGTTTCTACATCCGCGGCCAGGGCAACACCGACTTCGACCTGAATGCGTCGCAACCGGTTGGTCTGGTGGTCGACGATATCGTGCAGGAAAGCCCGATGCTGAAGGGCTTCCCGGTCTTCGACACGGAACGGGTCGAGGTGCTGCGTGGTCCGCAGGGCACGCTGTTCGGCCGCAATTCGCCCGCCGGCGTCATCAAGTTCGATTCGGCGCGCCCGGTGTTCAAGACCGAAGGTTACCTGACCATCGGTGCCGGCAACTACGGCGCCAGGAATGCGGAAGGCGTCTTCAATCTCCCGCTGGGCGAGACCGTTGCCGCGCGCGTTTCGCTGCAGTCGCAGAACCGCGACGACCGGGTGCACAATCCGCGTCCGACCGGAACCCGTGAGCTGGAAGGCTATCACGACAACGCCGGCCGCCTCCAGCTGCTGTTCCAGCCGAACAAGGCCTTCAGCGCGCTGCTGAACGTGCACGCCCGCGACCTCGACAACAACGCGACGCTGTTCCGTGCCAATATCATCAAGCAAGGCACCAGCGACCTGGTCGATGGATTCGATTACGATTCCTACCCGACCGACGGCGTGAACAAGCAGACCCTGCGCACCCATGGCGCCAACCTGCGCATGCGCTGGAATCTCGACCAGGTCACGCTGCACTCGATTACCGGCTACGAAACGGCGGAATTCTACAGCCGCGCCGACGTCGACGGCGGCTACGGCGCGGTGTACGCCCAGCCGACGGGGCCGGGCTACATTCCCTTCGTCGTCGAGACTGCCGACGTGCTGCCCAACCACAGGCAGTTCACCCAGGAATTCCGTGCCGAGTCGAACATTGCGGGTCCGTTGCAGTGGATTGGCGGCCTGTTCTTCTTCAACGAAGACATCCGCATCGACAGCATCAGCTTCGACTCGCTCGCACCGGGCAATCCGCAGAATCCGTTCTACGCCACGCAAGACCAGTCGACCAAGTCGTGGGCCGCGTTCGGCTCGCTGAACTACACCGTCAGCGACAGGCTGAAGGTGCGCGGCGGCCTGCGCTACACCCGCGACTCGAAGGATTTTTCGGCTACGCGCGTCGAAGCCACCACGGCCGGTCCGTTCGTCATCAATAACGACTCCAGCAACATCAGCTGGGACCTGAGCGGCACCTATGCGCTCGACAAGGACACCAACCTGTTCGGCCGCATCGCCACCGGCTACCGCGCACCGTCGATGCAGGGCCGCCTGAACGGCCTGGCGGACCGGCCGTCGTTCGCGGGCGCCGAGAAAGCCCTGTCGTTCGAGGCCGGCATCAAGGAAGAGCTGTTCGATCGCCGCGCACGCCTTTCGGCCAGCGTGTTCCAATACCGTGTCAAGGACAAGCAGCTAACCGCGGGCAGCGGCGTGATCAACATGAACCAGCTCATCAATGCGGACAAGGTGACCGGGCAGGGCGTCGAGCTCGACCTGCAGGCAGTGCTGAGCGATGCCCTGCGCATGACGGTCGGCGCGAGCTACAACGACACCGAGATCAAGGATGCCTCGCTGTTCGTTCAGCAATGCGGCAACTTTGCGAATACCGGCGGACGCGCAGGCTGCACGGTGACCAACGCGGCCGGACCGTTCCCCGGCACCGTGCGCATCGATGGCAATCCGCTGCCGCGCGCGCCGAAATGGCAAGCGAACTTTTCCCTGTTCTACAGCACGCCGATCGGAAACGGCGTGTTCTCGGCTTCGACCGATTGGGCTTACCGCAGCACCTACAATATGTTCCTGTACGAGGCCAAGGAATACAAGGCGCGCTCGCTGGTGGAGGGCGGGGCGCGCATCGGCTATAAATGGAGCGACGGGAAGTACGAAGTGGCTGCCTTCGCACGCAACATCACCGACCGCGTGCAGGTCGTGGGCGCGATCGACTTCGACAACCTGACCGGCATCTTGAACGAACCGCGTACGCTCGGCGTGCAGTTCAAGGCGAACTTCTGACAGCCTGAGATCCTTCACGTGACCGCGCAGAGCAGGGGCTGCGCGAGCGGGATCGACATTGGGCCTGCCGCGGCGTGATTATCTGCGGACACCTGTTCATAGCCCGGAATCCATCAAACCCGAAGCTGGATTCACGGGCCATGAACAGGTGGCTTCGAGGCATGAGCGTTTTCTGCCACCAGGGCGGAAGCAGAATTGGTCTTTTTCCTGAAATCCCCAACTCGACATTACCAAATATATTGTCGAGTTCGGGATAGAAACGGCGCGAATGCTATACTGTACATAGATACAGCCCTTCCAGCCCGTCAAACCGTATTCGCAAGCATCGTATGCCAGACTTTACCCCAATCGACCTGGGCCCATCCCAACCGGAAGAGATCGTCACCGGAGAGAGTGGGCGCATGCACGTCAAGATGTACCGACTGGCCGACGATGCCATCACCGAAGCCACTACCGACATCGAACTGGCGCGCGAGTTCATCGCCCACGGCGAACTGAGCGCGAAGTCGATCCAGAACACGCAGAAGGAATTGTTCCGCTTCCTGACCTGGTGCCGCGAAGAAGCGAAGAAAACCTTGGCCCAGCTGAATGTCGCCGACCTTAACAGCTACAAGGAATTTCTCAAGAATCCGCCGGCGGAATGGGTGTCGACCACCAAATGGCCGCGCAGCCATCCGCAGTACCGGCCATTCACGGGGCCGCTGTCCGATCCGAGCCGGCGCCAGGCGATGATCGCGGTCAAGGGTCTGATGGGCTTTGCCGAACAGACCGGCTATTTGCGGCGCAATCCGGGCGCTCTGGTGCGCAACGTGCGGGCGCCGTCGGCCAGCCGGATCACGCGCTACCTGACCCAGGGCGCAATCGCACTGGCCTTGCAGGCCGTTTCCAGCCGTCCGGCCGACACCCCGGCGGCATTCAGGCGCCGCGCGCGCGACCGGTTCCTGCTGGTCGCCTTTGCCCACACCGGCGCCCGCCTGAACGAGATCGTCAGCGCCTCGATGGGCTCGATCTACACCGAAGGCAACGGCCGCTGGTGGCTGGACGTCACCGGCAAGGGAAATAAACCACGCCGCCTGCCGGTACCGCCCGACATGCTGGAAGCCTTCCGCGATTACCGCCAGGCCTTCGAGTTGCTGCCGCAAAGCAGCCGCACCGACCGCACGCCGCTGGTCCTGTCGAGCCGCTCGCGCGAACTGGCGCGCATCACGGATGAGGCGGCGTCGGAAGCGATCAAGGCGATGTTCGCCGACGCCGCACGCGCCGCCGATGCCCAGGGCGACGGCGACACCGCAGCGACGCTGCGCCAGGCTTCTGCGCACTGGCTGCGCCACAGCATGCTGACCAACCATGCGAACAATGGGGTGCAGCTGAAGACGCTGCAGGACACGGCCGGGCACGCGAATATCGCGACGACGGCGGCGTATCTGCACAAGACCGATAACGAGCGTTATGACGAGATCATCGGGTCGGTCAATGGAAAAGGGATCATGTAGGACTGCTCCGAGGGCGTTTGGGCGCCTTTCCATAACGCGTATTTGACATAATATAGATTATGCGAAGTTTCAGATAAACTGTTGAAGTGCGGGCAAGCCCATCGCCGGCCCGCGAGACACCCGAACTAAATCTTTGAAGTTTTGGGAACTAAATGTTTGAAATCCCGCTTATGCAGCGAGTTCGAACATTTACTTCCAAGCCAAACCGCGCCCAAGCCTAGTTTTTGATGCTTTTCGATGTTGCGAGGCAAGGATCGCACTGATTTGGAAAGTAAATCTTCGAAAAAGATGCATGCAGCGATTTCAAACATTTACTTCCCACTTCGTCACTTGCCTGTCGGCACACGCGCAGAAAGATCGAGCACCAGGAAGCGTAATAACTCGCGGCTCGCCGTCCCGCCGCGAGCCGATAAATCATCCGCTGCTCCCTTAGCTGGGCAAACCGCTGCACGTCACGGTCGAACGGGCGCAAACACACGGCGCCGAATCTCGGCCCCGTCGAGCACTCACCAAGGCTGGAGCCCGCTGGCATCAACTGGGCGCTGGGCATGCCTCTGCAGGCATTGCCATGGCGAGCTGCCAACGATCGTCGGGTCGCCGAACACCTCATCCCGCAATGTCGCCGACAACCCTGACATTACGAGTTAGTCGGCCGTCCGGTCAATGCGCGATTTGACAGGTAGACGAGATTGAACCGCCCCGGGTTTTGTAGAGGCTCCATTGTTTGAGAGAATGGAGTCATGAAGAAACAACCCAAGTATTCTCCCGAGGTCATCGAGCGTGCCGTGCGCATGGTCAGCGAAGCCGGCAGCCAGTACGAGTCGCAGTGGGCGGCGATCACGTCGATCGCGGCCAAGATCGGCTGTACGCCGGAGACGCTGCGCCGCTGGGTACGCCAGCAGGAGCGTGATAGCGGCCAGCGTCCTGGCCCGACTACCGCAGAAGAGGAGCGCGTCAAGGCGCTCGAGCGAGAGGTGCGCGAGCTGCGCAAGGCAAACGAGATCCTGCGCTTGGCGAGTGCTTTTTTCGCCCAGGCGGAGCTCGGCCGCCACTTCAAGCCGTGAGAGCGTTCATCGACCGGCACCGCCATGCCTACGGCGTCGAGCCGATCTGCAGGGTGATGCAGGTCGCACCGTCGGGCTACTGGCGCCACGCAGCGCAGCAGCGCAACCCGGCATTGCGCTGTGCACGCGTTCAGCGCGACGACGTGCTAAGCGTCGACATCGAGCGGGTTTGGCAGGCGAACATGCAGGTCTACGGGGCTGACAAGGTTTGGCGCCAACTGCTGCGTGAGGGAACCGACGTGGCCCGCTGCACCGTGGAGCGTCTGATGCGCAAGGCCGGCCTGCGCGGCGTGATGCGTGGCAAGGTCGTGCGCACGACGGTTGCCGACGCCAAGGCGCCGTGTCCGCTCGACCGGGTCAACCGCCAATTCAAGGCACAGCGGCCGAACCAGCTGTGGGTCAGCGATTTCACGTACGTCTCGACTTGGCAGGGCTTCGTGTACGTGGCCTTCGTCATCGACGTCTTTGCCCGGCGCATCGTCGGCTGGCGGGTCAGCAGCTCGATGCGGACCGACTTCGTGCTCGATGCGCTGGAACAGGCGCTGTACGCGCGCCAGCCCGAACGAAACGAACTGGTCCACCATAGCGACAGGGGCTCGCAATACGTATCAATAAAGTACAGCGAGCGCCTGGCAGAAGCCGGCATCGAACCGTCTGTGGGGAGCAAGGGCGACAGTTACGACAATGCCCTGGCCGAGACGATCAACGGACTCTACAAGGCTGAGCTGATCCATCGTCGTGCTCCCTGGAAGACCCGCGAGGCCGTCGAACTGGCCACGCTGGAATGGGTGTCCTGGTTCAATCACCACCGCCTGCTCGAACCGCTCGGCTATATACCGCCAGCCGAAGCTGAGGCAAACTATTACAAGCAACTGAGCAGTCAAGCCATCCCGGCCTGACTCACACTAACCGGCCTCCACGGAAGCCGGGGCGGTTCACCTAGGCGCGGACAGCATCGTCTTTGTCTAACACGGTAGCCGCCCTCTGGCGTGACAGTGAATTTGCAGCCTTTCGCGTGGCACGAGAGTGAGGTTCCTTTGCCCAAGAGCCGCACATAGTGAGCAGTCCAAGACTCTCACCTGATGGTAACGACGCTCGTAGAGTGCGCATGTCGGTAGGATCTATATCAATCAATATTTCACAGCCGATCAGTGACGTCCTGAGTGCAAGCATGTTGCTTGAATAAACGGCTCGATCAACGCAGACATAAGGCCTACGCCCAGTCAGCGGGTCACCTCTAACCTGTCGACGCTCGCACACAATTGCGTGTTCTGGCTTGGAAGCAGTCGATTGTGCTTGCGCTTGAGTGGAGTCAACCATCATCGAACTGTCGTTGGGCTGTGCGTGAGGCTTCTTCATGATAACTCCTTGGCCGGAATACAAGGAAGACTTCCAATTAGAATGAAGGTTAGCATTGAAGCAAAAGTTAAGCAAACGAGCTCACTTGCCTAGCGAGCATTAATTCTACATTACAAACAATATTGTCGAGTTCGTAATGTGTTGTATATCGTGGGATGATGCGGTTGCGGTGTCGGGGCCACATTGTAGCTCCGATAAGCCACCAAATGCTGGGGCCCTTTGGTTGACACTAAGCAGCAGCTATTGTGGTACAGATCGTCCAGCAGGTATACGGAGTGACGCTAGTTACAGCCTCTTCAGTGCGCTTCGACGACTCGCGCCCACATGAGTGATCAATTCGCCGTCCTGGAACTGATCGTCGCCTGCCACATGCAAGGACTTCAAGCGTTACGTCGCCGTCCTTAGCCGAACCATTGAACCGCGCTGTTGACTCGAGCGACATTGCAGGATTGTCGAAAATCCCTCCCTTGCCTGGCCCGGTCCCGGCAAGAAAGGATGCAAAAGTAATCATCCGTTGTGTTAACGCAGTAGACGAGCCGACGATCATCGTGATGCGCCCTCCCCTAAATACTCGTGCACGCGGAAGCCGCAAGGAGCGAAACTTCGCGCTTTGGGCCCTGGCATGCCCAGGTCGTCGGCATTTTTCAGAGCGACGTCGGTTCAGAGTCTGCCTAATGTTACTTCTAGAATGTCGAAAATGCTTAAATGGGATCGTGTTAGCTTCGCCCTCTCACGCCGACCAGATGCCCGCACACCGTCCGGAGTGTTGGTCAGGTTTCCGATAGCGGCGCGAAGACGATCGCCTACTCATCACGCGAGCACATTGTTGAGTCACAGAATCCAGACGCACACAGAACCATTTCGTGATCTTCTGCAGCAGAACGAACCGGCATTCCGAACACCGGTCGTTTTTAAGCTAGACATTCCATCAGCGTTCTTCCCGCCACTGCCAGCCTCAACGATCCGAGCAGTCGGCACCGAGGCCAACCGAATGGACAAGCATTTCTTGTCTTGAATTGCAGCAGCAAAAGATGGTGCTCTCGGCAGATTTTTTTGCTTTTTTGGAAGACCGCAGAGGATTTGTCATCATCCAAGCGATTACGATAAGAAGGCCGCTCATGATAATACTTGCCATAAGACTAAAATTCTTAGATCATCTCCTGATGAGCAAGATCCTGTTTTTTATACACGGCACAGGCGTGCGCCGCGGAGGCTTCGACGCCTCTTATAGGTTGATTCAGCAGAAACTAGTCGAGCACCAATGCGAAGTACGATTAGAGGCATGTTATTGGGGTGACGAATTCGGCGCCCAGCTTCCCTCTAACAGTAAGTCCGTGCCGGACTACAGCAACACGCGCAACGTGGACGATTGGGAGGAAGACCAGGAAATTGCCATCTGGAGGTTGCTGACTGAAGATCCCACATTCGAGCTAAGCCTGCTGTCCAGCAGCGCCGGCGAAGCGGAAGACTACCCGATCAACCGGCCTCACCCCGGCCAACAGCTTGAAAACCGATTCAACGGCCTGGCAACCAACGCCGACCTCGCCGGCGCTATTCGTGAATTGGGCATGGAAGACACTTCCAGCGAGATCATTCAGTGCATTAGCCAGTCGCCCGCCTTTGAGTCTGCTAACAAGTCCGCAGCCTCCGGCACGGCGCAGCATCGGAGCGCGCTCGCGCGCGCCGTCGTGGCGGAGCTTTTATCCCAGGCCATAGACGCTGGCGCCCCCATTTACGATCGTGAAGCGAGGGATGAACTCATAGACAAGCTAGAGCGAGCCCTCGGCCATGATGCACGAGGCATCGTCAGTGCTCCAGCGAACTGGTACTTCCGCTCCCGGCGTGGAAAGCTGACTGATAAGCACTACGAGAAATTTGGCGATATTTTGCGCTACCAGGCGCGCGGCGACGAATTGCGTTCATTCCTGCGTGACAAGATCGCCGGTTTCGCAAACGACCAGGTCACCATCCTGGCACACAGCCTGGGGGGCATCGCGGCGTTTGAAACGCTGATCCAGTATGAGCTCCGCAACGTTGCGCACCTCGTTACCTTTGGATCGCAAGCCCCGTTCCTATACGAGATCGACGCCTTGGCCAGGTTGCGGCGCGGCACCTCCCTGCCTGACAATTTTCCGGCATGGACCAACTTCTATGACTTGGCGGACCCCTTAAGCTACAAGGCAGAAGGGATCTTTGACGAGCGGGTGGTCGATCACGAGGTAAAAAGCGGCCAAATGCTTCTTGCCGCTCATAGTGCATACCTGCACAACAAGCCTTTCTGGCATTATCTAAGCAGCAGGATCAAACTTGTTTAAGCCCGACCCGAAGCAGGTGCGAGCCATTGTGGTCGGCATCGATCATTACGAATACGGTTCGAAATGGCGGCTGGTGGGGCCGACCAATGATGCGCTACGTATGGTCGGCTGGCTGATGGACCATGGCGTCGAACAAAGCCAGATTGCGCTGTTCCTCTCGCCAGCCAGCTGGCAGGAGCCTGAAGTCAAGCAATGGAAAGAGAAGCATGAATGGAAAGCGGCGCATGAGGCCACACTAGCCGCTATTAAGCAGTTTGTTGACCAGGAGCTACACCTCCTCAATGGCGATTCTCTGTTTTTTTATTGGGGCGGTCATGGCCTCGTGGATAGCGACACGGACGAGAATTATCTGCTGGTCGCAGATGCGACGAAACGCAATACCTACTACGTCAATCTGCAGTCTCTCTTTGATACGCTGAAGCTGAAGAAATTCGCACGCTTCGCGCAGCAGCTTTGCATCGTCGATGCCTGCGCAACACCATACAACGAAATTCGCACGGAAATTGCGCTGAGCGAAGTAAATTTCACTGGTGGTGCAATGAAGCATCAGGACATCGAACAGTGCTTTTTTTTCGCAGCATCCCCTGGCAGGCTGGCAGACAACGACAGTGATAATGGCTGGGGCGTCTTCTCGCGCAACCTGTTCCAGAGACTGCCTCCACCTGCACAACCGCCCACGCTGGACGATTTCGTAACGATTTTTCGTGAGGTCCGTACGAAAAGCGAGTTGGGAACGCAGCGCCCGTGTATGACCTGGATTAAGGGAATGGGGGACCTGGAGAGATTCGGTTTTATACCGAGCCTGTCTCAGGCGTCAGTCAGGCTACTGGCACTGATACGTGAGCTCGACATCGATTTGAAACGCTGCAAGCGGCTCTACCTGCGCTGTTTGCCTAACGCGACAAGGCCCTCGCCCGAAGACGGGCTGGAACAGTGGGTCCGGCATTTGGCTGACATCCCCCACTCGGCCAGCGACCACCCTTCCCCCCTTGCTGAATTTGCCTTTCGCCTCGGAAGGGAAACCGGGCGTGCGGTGCTGGAAGAGTGGGCGCAGCAGCAATGCAAACCCGAGCAGGTGGCTGATCTGCGCAGGAAACTGCTAGACGAAGACACCATGCAAAAGATGCGTTATGCGACCTTGTTCCTCGAGCTTACCGAGGATGGCCGGCAACTGCTCTGGTGGCTGTGGGCCGAACAGCCGCACCTGCGCAGCGTCCCAGTTGCCGAAAACTTGTCTCCGCAAAAACTGCACGCTAACTTAGGCAAGATACTGCCGAAGGTGCTCGACCAAGCCTACCAACACATTGCCGGCGATTGCGAGTTACGCATCAGCATGATCTTGCCTTTCACCCAATTGCCAGCCGGGTTGGAAAATATTGAACTTGAGTTGGAACTGGACGGCATGCCCAGTAACGAATCCCTGCACCAGCGTTACCCGCTGCTGCTGCACTGGAACCGGCGCGCGTATCCCGACAGTTTATTCCACACAAGAGCCCGATGGGAGCAAGCGGTGGGCAAGCTCCAGGAGCGCATGGATCAAGGCAGCGGCACCACCATCCACTGGTTGGATCACCAGCTAAGGAACCCGCATGAAGCAGCGAAGAACCAGCTGATTAAAGGCGACGGACAGGCAACTTGCGTCGGCCTGGACGGCGTGTCTGCACAGGCTGCCTCACTGCTCAGATCGATTCAGGGATGCCTGCAGCAGGGTATTCCATGCTTCCTCTGGCTCCAGCGAGAACCGGCGGACCCCGTGCAGGCACGGTACGAACTTAAGAATTCCTTAGGCGCTGCGCCAGCAGCCGAAGTGCCGCTGGAGCTCAAGCGTCTGGCCGCCGCGGCTGGCCACAGCAGCGTCCTGACCGATGTGCGTATCGTGTGGGACCTTCCGGCTTACCTTCCTACGTCCAACCCGCTTCAACCTCTCTTACCAGGAACCTAGACATGAGCACCAACGAGCCACAGGACTGGCGCATTTATCGAGGCGACGGCGTCGTACGTCCTGATTGGGCGCCGCCCGCACCGCCGCCATGGCGCCCGCGCCGGGCGGCCGCGCCTGCGATCCCGGCGACTGCCGTCGCACCATTGTCAGATGTGGCCAGGCACAACGGTCAGCGCTACCAAGCAAGCGAGGAGATTGTCCGCATCGTCAATGCAGCCCTGCACCTGCGCCGCCCCCTGCTGATCACCGGGGCACCAGGCACCGGCAAATCCTCGCTCATCGATGCGGTGGCCTACGAGCTCGACCTAGGCGAACCGCTTCGCTGGTCGGTCACCTCGCGAAGCACGCTGCGCGAGGCGCTGTACAGCTACGATGCGATCGGACGGGCCCAGCATCGACAAGAGGAAGCGCGGGACGGGCAGTCACTGGACATCGGCCACTTCATCGAACTGGGCCCATTGGGCACGGCCATGCTGCCCAGCGCACGGGCACGGGCCCTGCTCATCGATGAAATCGACAAGGCCGACATCGACCTGCCCAACGACTTGCTCAACGTGCTCGAAGAGGGACGCTTCCACATTCCGGAACTCAGCCGCCTGGGCTCCCGGCCGTACCAGGTGTTCACCCGCGATGGTTTGAATCAGGCAACGATTACCGGCGGCCGCGTCGAATGCTACGAGTACCCGCTGGTGGTTATGACCAGCAACGGCGAGCGCGACTTCCCTGCGGCATTCCTGCGCCGTTGCCTACAACTACGCATGCCCGATCCCTCCGAAAGTGTGGCCCGCCTGGCCGCCATCGTCACAGCCCATCTCGGAGAAACGGCTGCGCGCGATGCGGACGAACTCATCCGGCAGTTCATGGTCCGCGCGCAGGAAGGCGAAATCCTCGCCACGGACCAGCTGCTCAACGCCATACAACTGGTAATGGGCGCCTATTCCATGAATGAGGCTGACCGCAAGGCGCTGACGCAGCAGCTCACTTCCAGCCTTGGAAGAAAGCCGTAAGCATGCTCGCTAGCCTAGTCGAAGCGCTGCGCAGTGCCGGTCTCGAGTTCAGCTCGCGCGATCTGCAGGACATCCTGCTGCTTGCCCGCCGGCTCGACGCGCCGGCCGGCGCTGCCCCGCAGCCGAATGTGACGCCGGCTGCACCGGCGGACGAAATGGCGATGCGGCAAGATCCGCCGCCGGCTTCGGAAGAGGATTTGCCAGCCACACCGCAACAGCCTCAATCCGCCGCCGACCCCGCGGCGGAGCAGGTACGCCTTCATTCAGGCGCCGATACCGGCCATATCCCTGGAAAGACATTGCTCCTCCGCGGTGTCGCGCCGCTGAACGCAACGGCGGACTATCGACGTTCGCTCTACCCCTTCATGCGGCGCGTGCCCACCCCGCGCTGCGAAATACTGGACGAGGAACTCACGGCCACCCATTTCGTCGATACCGGAGTGTGGATGCCGTCGTACCGTCCCGCAACCGAACGCTGGTTCGATGTGACCCTCCTGATCGAGGACACGCCGTCGGTCGACGTGTGGCAGGAAGCGCTGGAGCTGTTGGCGCAGACCTTCCGTAACCAGAGCGGGATGCGCAGTGTCAGCCTGTATCGGCTGGTCACGGGCGTCCAGCCCCATCTGGTTTCCCTGCCGTCCGGCGCCGTCCACGAGTTCGAACACTTGCAGCGCGGTGGTGTGCGCCAACTGATCATTTTTGCCACGGACGGCACGAGTGCTGACTGGCGCGACGGGCGCATGTACAATCTGCTCGCACCGCTCGCGGCCGTGAGCCAGGTCAGCATCATGCAGTTGCTGCCCCAACGTACTTGGCGTCACACCGCACTGGGGGAGCCACTGATCCAGCTTCAGGTAGAGTATCCCGGCCAACCGAGCAGCGCCTTGCGGGCGCAAGTGCCATGGTGGCTAGACTGTGATGCCGCTGGCCGCGCGTTGCGACTGCCGGCGCTGAGCATGCGTGTCCCCGACCTGGCAGCATGGGCGCAAGCCATCCACGCACGAGGCAGCGCCCTTATGCCCGGCTGGCTGGTGCCGGCATCGGGAGGTGAGGGTACGACGGGTTCGGCCACGCCAGCGCAACCTTGCGAATACATCGCCACCTACCAGCACACGGTGTCTCCGCAGGCTTACGACCTGGCAGTATTCCTGTCGGCGGTCGATCCGCTGACCGTGCCAGTCATGCGCCTAGTAATGCGCGCTATGCTGCCCGCCGCAGGCAATGACGTGCTGGCTGAGTTTTTGGTTGGTGGCCTGCTAGAGCAGCTCAGCCCGGCTTCGGTGCCGCGCGACGAGCGCGAGTACCGGTTCCGACCGGGCTTGCGCGAACAGTTGGCCGGTGCGTTGCGCATCAGTGAAGACCGCCGTATCAAGCAGCAGTTGCAGGCAGTCGGAAGAGTGATCGCCGAGCAGACTGGCACTGGGGGAACGCTTAAGGTCAGATTCGCTTCGCCCGATGGCCATCCCCGGCTGAGCGAATGGACTTTACCGTTTGCTGAAGTATCGCTGCGGGCGCTGGCCCCAACACGAGCAGCGCAGGCTGGGCCAACGGCAGTACCGACTACCATGAAGGCGGAATCACCTCCATCGAGGAGCGTGAAGGTTGGCGAGCCACTACGCATCTTGCACCTTTCTGATCTGCACTTCGGTGCGGAAGGTACCAGGAGAACGCCTGACCCAACGGCAGTACCGACCGCCATGAAGGCAGAATTACCTCCATCGAGGAGCGTGAAGGTTGGCGAGTCATTACGCATCTTTAACCTTTCTGATCTGCACTTCGGTGCGGAAGATACCAGGGGAACGCCTGACCGCCCCGAGTTCGGCCCGGCTTGGGATGAAAACTTGCGCGAGCTTCGGGCTGATGGTGCGATCGACCTGATCTGTATTTCCGGTGACCTGACCTGGACCGGCAAGCCCGACCATTTCGAGCAACTTTCCATTTTTCTCGATCGCACACTGTCGACCCTGGGGCTGGACCGTAGCCGTATTTGCGCGGTGCCCGGCAACCATGACACGGAACGCGATTTCCCCCGCCTGTCCGCATCGCTTGCCGCACAGCACGAGGATATAAATCGCAATTACATGCGCTGGGCCAGCACCTACCTGCGCCGCCGTTACCGAAAAGGCGCCACCAACGTAGACTATTGCGTCCGCTTTGCCCACCATGGCTCGCAGGTTCAGGTGCTCGAATGGGACAGCGCCTGGCGCATGCGGGATCATTCGAGTTCGTCTGAGGCCCTGGGCGCCCTGGAGCGCTTGCTGACCGAGACTGAGGACGTGGCCCCGGCGAGCATGAGCATAGTCATCAGCCACGTCCCGCTGTCCGCAATGGTGGAGCGGGAAAAGGTCGAGCGCCTGTTCCAGAAGATGGGTGTGCAGTTATTTGCGCAGAGCCATTTTCATCCGGAAGAAGAATGTGGCTGGCAAATGGCAGGAACGCTGCCGACGCTAGTTAGCTGGGTTGGTGGCACGGCCAGCCGCGGAAGGACGGCTGGCAACATGCAGTTGGTCACCTACATGGTGAACGGGAGCAAAAGCGTGCCCGCGTCATGCTTGCCGCGTCAGTGGTCGCCGGCGTCGGGCCGTTGGGTACCCGGCGAGGCTGCACGTTGGCCGCAAAGTGTCCTTGAGCAATTTTCCATTTCGGATGGAGAGCCGCTCGAAGCCACGCCCGCGGATAGTAGCGCGGCCTTTCTCGCCCACGCGCACAATTACGAGGTGGCCGAGGCGGCCTTCGAAGCTACTCGGCAGGCCTGGTATGGAAATCGGCGGGCCGGCGTGGTCGCGCAGGACGTGGCTATGAGCCTTAACAGGACCCTGTTGCATTACCTCGATCGATGCTATTGCTCGTTGCCTTCGCCGTATTACCTCATACTTACTGACCGGGTGTCGATAGCTAAACAACTCGCAAGGGTGATGAGAGGCGAGCCAGCTTTCCCATCGCCAGTCATCGTACCCGAGTCGGCGGAGCATCTGGAACGTGTGCTGGACGGCCGGGGGCCGCCTTGCATCGTCATCACGACGGTTCAAAAACTCAAACTGACGAAACCCCGCTGGATGACCGAGTGCGTCGTCGTTTACTTCGCCATGCGCTCATCTGTGCTTCGTTACATGGAAAAGTTCCCCAATGGCACGCTGATCGTGTTTGCACCGTTCCCACAATTGATCGACCTCAATAAAGAAAGTTTAGGCAGTCCCATCACCGCTGCCCGACCCCTTCAGCACCAACCGTCCTATCCGATACACGTAGAGCTGGCCGCCGACCAGAAAGGCTTCCTTAGAAGGGGACAACGCAACATGCACATGGTCGAGCAACTGGCGGGCTTCATCATGAGCGACAGAGGGCGACGAGCGACTGACGGGGCGACTACTTTTGTCGTGGTACCCAACGCCGCATCCGCTGAGCTCATGAGTAAAGAACTTCAGTGGCCGGACTTTGCGGACGGCAATATCGTCAACGTCGCGACCAAGGCGGGACAGCATGCATGGTTTCGATACCGTGCGAATGCCGTTTCCGGTCCGATCTGCTTCGTCGTAACAAGCAACCATATTGCCGGTGGACGGTTCGAAGCACCAGGCCTCTGTTATATTTGCTGCCCTCTCCCGGCTGCCGCCCAGGCCCACTTGTTATTTAGCCTCGTCCGGCGCAGAAATGAGTCACCGGTGCCTGTGCTTGTCGACCTGGTGGGAATCGACTGGGGGACAGTGGCGTCATCCCTCATGCTCTAACGCTTCAACCGCGCCGCCGTGTCATCAAATTGTTGCGCGCGCGGTAGCGATATGCGAACTCTGACAATCGCTCCGCATTATTTAAGGTATGCCGTTGTTACAAAGTGTGAGTTTCCAGAGGGCTATATGTTGTACAGTGCCCCATTACTTTCGACCGGTGGCGACTTACACGAGTTCTCAGCAACTGCCCGCACATCCGGCCTGACAGAACACACATACAGATGTCCGAAACCACGAACGCTCCCTCAACTCCCGTCCATCTTTTTTGGGATGTGCGGACCAACGTTTCAACCTTTCGCACCAATGCTCCCACCTCCGATGTCGACAAGCTCCACGCCCGGTTGACCTCCCTGCGCAAGCGCTATGGCAACGCACTTCTTCCCGGCGCGAGCACCTCGCAAGACATGCTTGCCCGCTTCTGCACCTTGTTGTTCCCGGATGGCCGGCTGACCGACTACCTGATCAGCAACATCACGGTCAAAGCCGACCCCTACCTGCTGATCCGTCCGGAGGTCCTGCTGCCTAGTCAAGCGGACGAATGGCCCGCCGGCCTGACGCTCGCCGCCAAGGGATACGTCGAGCGGCGCACGGGGCTGTTCCGCCTGATGGACATCAGCGACATGACGGATCTGCCGGCACGCCCATTCGAGCGCACATTGCGCGCTGTTCCGGTGCGCGGCTCTCCGCGCCATGGTGAGTCGGTCGAATCCGGGCTTAACCCCGAATGGCTCGGGACGCTGCCGCTGATTTCCAAGGAAACCGCCGACGCCCTGAAACAATGGACCGATTACCTCGACTGGAAACAAAAACTGGTCCAGGCAGGTATCTCCGGCGTCCGCTATCTGTCCCGTGCCTTGCAGGAAGACGGTGCATGGCGCTTCCTCGTCGTCGTGCCGGAGGCGGCGGACGCCCGTGCCATCGATCGCCTGCTACGCAGCGACGACCTCTGTGCCTACAACCTGGACTACTCGGCCGATCCGTGGGTCTTCACTTACCGCGAAAACAGCAAGGCGCGTGCCCAAGCCCTGGGCGACGCCACGCCCGGCATGAAGCCGACGACGCTGGACCGCAACGCCATCCCTTCGGCGCCAACGCTTGACGAGTTGCCCGCGGCACGCTTTTGTGAAGTCAGCTACCGGCTCGAAGAAAGCGCGTACGAAAAATTTCTCGAAGTCGCCGAGGCTGAAGGGGAGGAAGAAGCACTCAAGAAGTACGAGAATACGATCCCGGCTACGGGCTTCCTCGCCGTCTCGGCCGTAGGCGACCTGTCGCTGATCAGGCGCCAGCGCGAAGAGCTGCAGCGCCTGCAGAAGGAATCGGGCTTTGCGCCATTCGTGTCGGCCTATCTGTTCGACATTACCCAGGCGCGCGTACCCGATCGCTGGCACGAGATCGCCTCACAAGAGTGGCTGCGCACCGACATGAACCCCGACCAGCGCAAGGCGGTGCAGATGATGGTGAGCACGCCCGACCTCTCGCTGATCCAGGGTCCCCCAGGTACCGGCAAGACCACCATGATCGCCGAGGCGGTGTACCAATTGGTCCGCCAGGGAAAGACCGTGCTGGTCGCGTCCCAGGCCAACCTGGCGGTCGACAATGCCCTTGAACGCCTGGGCGATACGCCTGCCATTCGTGCCCTGAGGCTCGGCACCAAGGCGGACAAGGAATCCCCTTTCGTCCCCGAGCGTGCGCTTGGCTCCTATTACCGCTCGGTCGCGCAGGCTTGCCGCCGACGGCACCTGGACAAGTGGGAGACCATGCAATCGGAAGCCCGCGCCCTCCAGAACTGGATCGAGACGACAGAACTGGTCGCATCGGACCTGCGCCAGGCCGAGGAGCGCATCGCGCAAGGGCGCGCGCTGATGGACCGTAGCAAGCAAGAGCAGCAGCTCTTGCAGGACCGACTCGACGCGACTGCCGCACAACGCGAGCGCCTGGATGACGCAAGCGGCTTTCTCGACCAACTGGCGTACGGGCACACGGACTGGTCGGGAAAACTCCCTGACCAGTTGCGGCAACCCTGGCACGCGGCGGTCGCAGGGATGCAGGGATTGCTGGCCAAAGCCGGCCTGAACACCGGCCGAGCGCTCGGCTGGCACGATCCGGCGGCAAGCCGACTGCAATCCAATACGCTGTTTGCGGTCGCACGGCAGTGCCAGCAACTGCTGGAACGCCTGCCGTCGCTGAGGAACGAACTGCGCCGACTGTCGCAACACAAGACAGAACAACTGATGTCGGAGGAAACCGAGATCCTCGTTGCTGAGCTGGCGGCCGAAAGAGCACGGCTGCGAGTGCTGGCCGAAGAGGAGGACGATGATACCGCCCTCGCCAGGCTCAAGGAAATCGCACAACAATTGAAGGCGCTTGCGCGCGACAGCGGGCTCGCGCGCGAGCTGTACGAAGCCGTGTTCGACCAGGCACACGCGGCAAAATTGCTGACGTCCGACACCACCCGCACCGTTGTCGTCGAATCGCTCCGGCGCGCGGTCGCCGCGCTGCGACGCCTCTCGACCTGGCGCAGTGCCGCCCTCCCCCTCGCACGCGCACAACTGGCAGCAACTGGCTCCTCGGTTGCCGGTGCCGCGGACGATCAACGACAGTTGACGCAAGTGAGCCGCGGAATCCGTGAACTCGATCACCAGTTGGCGCAAGACGCGCAGCAGCGCGCCCGCCATTTCTCCGATCTCGGCGAGCAACTCGAAGTGGGCGATCTTCCCGCCGACTGGCGCTCGGCCTGCGCCACCGCCCTGGAAGCCAAGCGCGCTCGCCAGTCTACGGTCAGCAGCGGGTTGCGCCAGACCGAGTCCTTACGTAAGGACTGGGCGCCGGCCCTCGAAACATGGACTTCGGCCCTGGACGAACAAGGCAATCCGGCCCGAGAGGGGGCGCCGGCGGTGCGCTACCTGACCGAGGCCTACATCGAGAGCTCCAACGTGGTCGGCATCACCTGCTCCGAAAGACGCAGTACGCTGACCGACGCCAAGCACGACTTCTTCGACGTCGCCATCGTCGACGAGGTGAGCAAGGCCACGCCGCCGGAACTGCTGATGTGTATTTCAATGGCGCGCACAGCGATCCTCGTCGGGGACCATCGCCAGCTGCCGCCGGTCTTCAAGGAAGGGATCACGGCAAACCAGTACCTGGAAAAACTCGAAGACCAGGAGGACGGGCCCCTGGCCGATCCGGCCGCGGACAGCGCGCTGACGCGGGACAATCTCGAGAAGTTCGGAGACATGGTATCCGCGTCGCTGTTCAAGCGGCACTTCGAAGACGCGCCCACAGCCCTCAAGGCTTTTCTGTTCACGCAGTACCGCATGCATCCGCAGATCATGGATGTGGTCAACGCTTTCTACGAGGGTAAGCTGAAGTGCGGCCTGCCCGATCCCGACGGACTCCGAAGCGACACGCTGGCGCGGGATATCCGTCAGCACCGCCTGCAGCTCCTGGGGCCGGACCGCATCCCCTACCTGGAAACCGACCAGCACGTGCTGTGGATCGATTCCGGCAAGGCACCGAATGGCCAAGACGTTTTCGAGCGCCCTGCCGGCGCAACCGGCAAGGTGAACGACACCGAGGCCGCACTGATCGCGAAAGTGCTGGCCGACCTCGACCAGGCCTGTGCACGGCAAGGCTACGGCATTGCCGGAAAAGCGCGAAAGGAGGTCGGCATCGTGACCTTCTATGCCAAGCAGATTCGGGGCATCAGGGAGGCCATCGCGGCACTGGCCCGCACGCATGGTCCGTTCGTCGCCATCAAGGTCGACGTCAACACGGCCGACCGCTACCAGGGCCAGGAGCGGCCGATCGTCATTGTCAGCCTGGTGCGCTGTCCGCCCCACAAGCTGTCGAAACGCGCCAACACGGCCCAGTTCGAACGCATCAACGTCGCATTCTCGCGTGCACAGGAGCTACTGGTCATCCTCGGTTCCGAGCGCATATTCCGCCCTTACGAAATCAAGCTGCCACACCTGGACAGGCTTGGCCACTCAATCAGGGCCGTCTACGGCCAGATCATTGGCGAGATCGAGCTCAACGGCGGCTTCAAGCGCGCCCGGCAACTGGTCGATCAAGCCACGTTTGAGCAACTGCTTCCGCCAGGCGCCAATGGCCGCCAGGCACCCGTATCGGCAGACATGGGGCGCAAAGCCCGCAAACCCAACAAGGTCCGCCCTGGAGGTGCGCCATGACCCCATTCACCACATTCAAACTGGGCGTTCCGGTGCTGCGCCACCACGTCCACGTCTTGTACGCGACGCCACGAACGCCGACGCCGTTCGAGACGGCCGTGCTCGACATCGTTCATCGTTTCGGCACGGCTCCCGAATACCGCGACTGGGCGCTCGAGACGGTCTTCGAAGACTTGCTGTGCGTGCCGGATCCGCGCCCCCTGCTCAGCGCAACCCTGCTGGAGCTGAAAGCCTTGGGCATCATCAGTTCCGCACTGCCATTCGACGATTCCGAGAACCTCGCCATCGGCGCCCTGGCGCTGACCGAGCGCGGCAAGAAGATGGCGAGCGAAAAGAGGCTGCTGGGCCGCCAGCAGGAACAGATCGAACAGTTCGCGCACGACCCGCTCAGTGGCGCCCGCTGCGACGAACGCCGCTGGGCAAAGCTGTCGACACAGGAGCCTGCACTGGCCATTCCCTCAAAGGACTTCTCATCAGACTGGCCTGAGCCGGCATTCGTCGAGAACCTGCACAATAACAGGCCGGACTGGTATCGCGCTGACACCCAGATCGAAACGATGTGGGACGACGGTGAACCGGAAGTCGCCTGGGAGTTGGTCAACGTCGAGGCCTGCCTCGTCAACGGTGCGATCGGTTGGCGCTGCGAGCATCCGGCAGTGATGCGCTACCTGACCGAATTGACCTCGACCAGCACGCTGCGTACGGCCATCATCAGAGCCATCTTTTCGACCGGGAATACCCTGACCGAGGCGTGGCCAAGCGTCGACCTGCCATCCGACGCCGTCATCCTTCCACCGTCGCGTGCCGTTGCCATGCTCGGCCAGCAGCCGCGCCTTCTGGTGTCGCAACATGGCGCTCTCGCCATGAGCGCTGGTCCAAACCTGACGGCACCCGGTTCGATACGGTTGCGGCACGGCTCCGACCTGAGCAACTTGCCTAGCGGCGGGTGGCAGATCGGCTGGAACGCCAGCAACGACGGCTGCGTCGTCAAGCTGGCGCCGGAGGTCCATCGCGCCGAATCCGACATTGCGAGCGACACGGAAAGCTGGCGCCTGTGCCGGGCGAATCTCATGATCAATGGCGCGCCGGCGCACGTTGCACTGGCGTTGCGTACCGCTGGTTCCGCCAAGGAGGTATTCGGCGACGTCGCCGCGCGACTGCTCGCCAGTCACGATCGCCAGGACACGGCCGCCAGCCTGCTGCTGATCCCGACCGCGCGTGCCGTGCCCGCGCTGCTTGGATCCTTGCGTGACCGCGCGACCGGCCTGCCCTTGCTCGAAGCGGCCATCAGCTGGGGGGCCACCTTGCGCCGCCTCAAAGGAAAAGACATCCCAGGCTGGGATGAAGGTATGTCGGCACTGTTCAACGCCGCGCTCGAGTCGAGCAACCGTGGGATCGGTATCGAAGCGGTCCCAGCGTGGTGTGAAAACCTGAAGTCGCTCCAGGTCGCCAATACGAAAAACCTTCTCGGCAACCTGCTGCGCCGGATCGACCCCTTGCAAAGCGCCGCGTCGCTACCGCTGGTCGTCACGCAAGCTCGCACCGTGGCGCCGGGCTTTTCCTTGCCCTGGCTTCCCAACCTCTACCCTGCTCCAGTGCTCAAGGACATCCTCGACCTCGACAGCGAAACGGCGGTCGCGAAAACACTCGGCACCGCAAACGGCAATGCGTTCGACAACGCCATACGCGAACTCTGGCGCCTGGGAGGACAACTTGCCAAGCGCATCGGGAGAACCTTTCCCCTGGACGCTCCGGCTCCGGACGCGGTCCGCAAACTGGTCACGGGCCGCGAATTGCCAGTATTCCGTAGCGCCGTACAGGACTGGAACCGGAAATTCGACGACTTCGTCCAGGCGCATGCCCCGGAGGACGCGGTGCACGGCACTCGCCTGGCCACCGCCCGCCAGGCGGGCCTGGACTGGCTCGCGGCGGCCGATCGCTACATCGAGGCGAGCGGCGCCAACTTCGAGCATGTCTTCGTCGTCGATACCAACGCGCTGATTGACTGCCCGGATCTGCCGGAACGCCTGCGGCCGACGCAGTTGCTGGTGCTGCCGGCTACGGTGATCGACGAACTCGACAAGAAAAAGACGGAGCCGCAGTTGCGCGACCGCTGCGCCGCCGCGGTGCGTCATCTGCGCGCGATGAACGTGGGGGCGATCCGTTTCGAAACCGCGGACGTGAGCCTGCTGCCCGACGATTTCCGCAAGTCGGCCGACAACCGCATCCTCGCGGTCGCGCTCAAGTACACCGGCCCCAACCTGCGCCTGGTCACCGGCGACCAGAACCTCGGCCTGAAAGCCCAAGCCATGAACATCGTTGCCGTCGGTGTCGAGCGATTCATGGACAGGCCGCCACCGCAGCGCAAGCCCGTCGCGCACGGAACCCCGCCCCGCCCCACGCAAACCAACCAGAAAAAGAGAACAGGAACATGAGCCGAATCGCAGACCGAACCTGGGAAATCGAAAGGGAGCGGCGCCGCCAGGCCTACTTGAGCCGCATCCGTTCGACGACTTCTGAATTCATGGAACGCTACGAAGCCATCCTCGACGACGTGCGCAACCAGGGATTGGATCGCTACGTCGCCGCAGAATTCAGGGTGCTGGACTCTTCGCTGCACCGCTTGCGCGGCCTGCTCGGCAGCGACCCCGAACGTGCCCGCGACGAAAGCCGCGCCATCGCCTCCGACGTGCACGCTCTGCCTCGCATGGCGCGCGAAGCGCAGCGCCATGCCATTGAACTCGAGCGCGAGCGACAGCGGCAATTGGGCCTGGAAATGCAAGGGCTGCTTGATGCCGTGTTCCGCGATATCGGCGATCCGGTCGAACGTGAGTTTGCCTATGTCGAGGCGGCCGCCTTGAAGGACGACCTCAAGGCCAGGCTCGCCACCGGAGCGAGTGCCGACCGGATTCGTCAGGACGTCGCGCACGAGCTGGCGCGTATTCGGACTCAGGCCCTGCGTAAAGCGAGCGAGTGGAAAACCGAGCGGCGCCAAGCCGCCGTCCCGCAAGTGCAGGCGGAAGTGCTGCGCGACACCAAGGCGACTGCGCTGAAGGCGGCAGAGCGCAACCCGGCGGCGCTCCGCGCGCTGTCGGCCGCATGGGACGCGGTACAGGAAGCCGGCGACGAATCCAGGTTCCAGGATGCGCTCGCTGCGGCAAGCGCACAGGCCGACGACGCCATCGTCAATGAAGAGTGCCGCCGCACGGCCGTGCGCGCCATCTTCGAATCGCTGCAGAAGGCCGGCTTTGCGGTGGAACCGCCGCGGCGCGAAGCAGGAGAGGCCGACCGCGTCGTGATCCTGGCGCGCAAGCCCTCGGGCCGGCAGGCCGAATTCAGGGTCGACCTCGGCGGAGAGCTCTCCTACAAGTTCGACCACTACGAGGGTTCGGCCTGCAAGCAGGACATCGACCAGGTGCTCCCCATGCTGCAGCAGATCTACGGCATCAATCTGTCGGACGAGCGCATCCGGTGGGAGAATCCGGACCGCCTGTCGCGCGACGCGCGACCGCTGGACAACCAGGAGGACCGCCATGGCTGATATCGCATCGCCCCTGTGGCTGCAGAACTTCAGGCGCCAAGCCGGTGTGCGCCGCGTGATCGTCGTCCACGGCAACGTCCAGGACTTGGCGCTCTCCCCTCTCAGCGGCGACTACGTCGCGGTCACGGAGCTCCTGACGCAGGTCCTCGGCGACATGGGATTCGACCAGGTCGTGCGCTGGAACCGGGCGGATGGCATGCGCGGCCTCAGCGACGAGGGGCGCGCCAGGATGGTCGCCGAGGCATCCGGCATCGCCGCGCCGGCTACTTCCGGGGCCGCCGACGACAGCTACGACATGGGCAAAGCCATCCCCGCCCCGGCATTGCCGCAGACCTGCGACCCGCAGGACTTTTTCCGCATCGTCCAGCAACGGCTACATGCCAATGGACGCGAACGCAGCGCCTTCGTCATCGAGTGGCCGCAATACCTGTTCGGCAGCGCCAACAACCTGAGCGAGGCCGAGCGCCAATGGCTGCTGTTGCTGAACGCCGCAGCCAGCGCGCCGGTCGAAACCGGCAACGATCACCTTGCACGCCCTTCCAGCCTGGTCGTCCTTGTCTGCCCGCGGGTGGGCGCGATTCCGCCGGTACTCTTGCAGCACAATCCAGCCGCCACCGACATCGTCGTGCCGGCCCCGGTCCGCAGCGAACGCGAAGAATTCCTCAAGCGCACCGCCCGGCGCTGGGCATTGAGCGAAGGGATCAATCCGGGAACAGCGCCGTTTGCGGATTTCGTCGATGCGCTGGAAGGCCTGACCATTCGCGACCTCCAGCAATTGATGAAGCTGTCGCGCCAGTCCGGCACCGAACCCCTCAAGGCCGAAGCGCTGTGCAACCTGTACCGCTTCGGCGACCGCAAGAGTCCATGGGAAGACCTGAACCACGCGAAGCTGCGCACCCTCGTCCCCAGCATCGGCGAGCGCGTGATCGGCCAGGACGAAGCGATCCGCAAGATCAACCAGGTCATCATCCGCGCCTTCACGGGCTTGAGTGGGCTGCAGCATTCGAAAAAGCAGCGCATGCCCAAAGGGACGCTGTTCTTCGTCGGTCCCACGGGCGTGGGCAAGACCGAATTGGCCAAGGCCCTTGCGGCCTTCCTGTTCGGCGACGAGGATGCCTGCATCCGCTTCGATATGTCCGAGTTCAACCACGAGCACAGCGACCAGCGCCTGGTTGGCGCCCCCCCGGGCTACGTCGGTTACGAGGAAGGCGGCCAACTGACGAACGCGGTCAAGCGCCGGCCCTTCTCGGTGCTGCTGTTCGACGAGATCGAAAAGGCGCACCCGCGCATTCTCGACAAGTTCCTGCAAATTCTCGAGGATGGGCGTCTGACGGACGGCAAAGGCGACACCGTGTCGTTTGCGGAGTCGGTAATCATCTTCACGTCGAATATTGGCGCCGCCGACGTCCAGATCAGCGACGACGCCACGAGCGTGCGCCAGGCCTTCCTGGCCCAGGTGCAGCACCATTTCGTCCACCAGATGAAGCGTCCCGAACTGCTCAACCGCATCGGCGACAACATCGTGCCCTTCAACTTCATCACCGTCCCGGGCTTCCTGGCCAATATCGCGGCCTCCAAACTGGCGCCGCTGCGGCGTAAGCTGCACGAAAAATACGGGATTCGTAACCTGATGTTCAGGGACGAAATGGCTGCCATGGAGGCGATCGCGGCCACGACCGAGACGAGGATGGGCGGACGCGGCGTGCTGAACCAACTCAGCAAGCACCTGATCGATCCGCTTGCCGAGTTCCTGTTCGAGTACGGCGACGACCCGGGCTACCTGCGCGGCAAGGCGGTCCGCGTCATGCAGCGCGGCGCCAGCGCGCGTTTCGAGTTTGACCTGGATGACTAGCGTGTCTTCAACCCTACTGAACCTGGGCCACTGGATCGAGTGTACGGAAGTCGAGGGCCCCGGCAAGCGCTTCGCGATCTGGACGCAGGGATGCCATATCCGCTGCCCGGACTGCTGCAACCCCGAGCTGCTCCCTTTCGTGCCGAACCGGTTGATCGAGGTCGGCGAGATGGTCCAGCGCATCAAGGCCGCACGTGACGAGCACGGCATCGAAGGCATCACCCTGCTTGGCGGCGAGCCGATGATCCAGGCGCGCGGGCTGGCGCCACTGGCGCGCGAGGTGCGCCGACTGGGCCTGACCGTCATGCTGTTCACCGGATTCGTGATCGGCAAGGGTCGCGAGCTGGCCGATGGCGGGAGCGAACTGCTCGAGCAATGCGACTTGGTGGTCGACGGGCCGTATGTGCCGGGCCGCCAGGAACGGCTACGCAACTGGGTGGGGTCTACCAATCAGCGCTTTCACTATTTCACTGCAGCCTACGACAGTTCGATCGAGACGGCCGCGCGGTATCGGAATGGGGTCGAGATTCGGTTGATCGATTCTGGGAAGATGCTGGTGAACGGTTTTCCCTTTTAACCCGTATCAAACGGCCGCCCCCATCACAGCGGCAGCAAGGAAAGCAACATGAGAATTACGCAGATCGAATTTACCAATTACAAAGCGATGCAAGAATTCACGCTGGAACTCAGCGACGTGAATCTGCTGGTAGGGAAAAACAACAGCGGTAAGTCGACGATCCTGAGCGCGCTAAGAATTCTCGAATACGCAATGCGCACTGCCCAGTCGCGCACCCCGACACGGGTCGAGAATGCCGACGGCAAATTCACCATCGGCCACCACATACCGGAAGCGAACTTACCGACTACGATCGAGAACGTCCATACCGACTATTCCGAGGTCAGCACACTCATCAGATTCACCCTAGAGAACGGAAACAGCTTATTCCTGCACTTCCCCCGTGATGGCGGGTGCATCCTGTACTGGGAGGGGGTCAGGACTATTTCGACCGCAGCGCAATTCAAGCAGGAGTTCCCACTGCGAATCCGCGCGGTGCCGGTGTTAGGTCCGCTGGAGCAGGAGGAACTATTGGTGACCGATGACACGGTCCGGCGGGCGACGGGCACGCCGAGGGCGGCGCGACACTTCCGGAATTACTGGTACCGGAATGCCGAGCGTTTCCCCGCCTTCCGTGACATGGTCGAATCGACCTGGTCAGGCATGTCGATCGCGATGCCCGAGTTGCATGCCGAGGACAGGCGCCTCGTGATGTTCTGCACCGAGCGCCGGATCGATCGCGAACTGTTCTGGGCAGGTTTCGGATTCCAGATCTGGTGCCAACTACTGACCCACCTCGTCCAAGCTGACGCCGCCGACCTGATCGTAGTAGACGAACCCGAGGTCTATCTGCACCCGGACATACAGAGGCAGTTGCTGCGCCTGCTGCGGCCTCTGGGGCCGGCGATCCTGCTGGCAACGCACTCGGCTGCCGTCCTTTCCGGGGCACAGGCAGATGAGATTCTGTTGGTAGACAAGCGCCAGAACTCGCCGAGTAGGCTGACTAAGGCAGAGGTTGCGACAATGTACGTCGGATGACCTCCCTGCTCCTGTGCGAGGATCGAAGGTCCGCTGATTAAGTACGTCCAGCAGATCCACGTACTTCCCCTCTGCGCAACAACGGCCGTACACTGAACTCCACGGCCGCGTTCGGCTAGAAGTGGTAATTGAGACCATCATCAAACCTTAGGTGTCCATGATTCACCGACCCACTCAAATTCCACCTCAGTTACCCCGCCTGATTGGTCTGGCTGAAAAACTTGAAGATTTAAGCATCGGCAGTGGCTGGGCTTTTATCAGATTAGCTTCTGCGAAGGAAATATACCTTGCACTTACCGTATAGTTTAAAAGTTCCATGGCAGGACCAGAAACATGCAGAGCTTGGCGACCTCGCTATCCGTTTGACGGGCCAGCACGATCTGGAGATGGGTAAATACAGTGGAGTATTAAGCGTGCTGCGCGGCGACGACCTTATCATCCTTGCCGACGTCGATTTCGTACCAATAGACCAGTTCCCACCCAGTGCTTATGACGGCTCGGTAGCAGAGGTCCTAGACTGTGGTAATGTTGTCATGCACGCTGAGCTAGCCAGGGACTACGCCTTTCTTAGCGTGGTGACGGGAGGTAATCCATATAAAGAGGCACTAAAGCGATTTGGCCCGGCCGCAGCGCTTGATCTGTTCAATTCAATACACGAATGGGGAGTATTACAGGCGCGGCATTTGAACCCGAGTTGGTACCGGAATGAACTGCACGCCTGGATTGATGATCCTTTGTTCGAAGATCAGGTTCTGGATCATGAGTCTTTGGAAAGCTATGTCAATTCCGCTGGTCATACGTTTGGTTCTGCGATATTCGACTCGCAACTTGAGGCAGAACGGCTTGTCTTTGAACTTGAAGAAATCCCGATTGGGAACGATGACGCGGCACAACAGCAAGATGCTGCAGCGTTTGAAGTGTGGTGTGAAAAAACAATCGCCTTCATGCTCGGGGACGGGTTCGATTCCGTGCAGCTTCATCCAAATGGCCAAGCATTTCAGCGACGCGATGTTGTGGCCACAAACTTGTTTAAGAGTTCATTTGGTACCAGGATACAAAATGGTTTCGGAGTCCAACTCTTAGTCTTCGAAATCAAGAACAAGCGAAAAATCGAAAAGCAAGATATCGTGCAGCTTACAGGTTATCTGCATGATTCATACGGCCGGCTTGGGTTTGTCATCTATCGATCCGATGCCCTCGTCCTCGATCAAATAGGGGCATGGCGGTTTCGTTCGATCGCGCTCATTCACCGGAAGCATATCCTCGAACTGACGACGGGGAAGATCACCGAGATGCTACGCACATTTTCGATGCATTGGAATCCTAAGCTGTTCGATCACGGTCTACGCGAGTTGCTCAATAAATACGAGTGCGACTACATCAATGAGCCGATGCCATCGAAGCATAGGCCGGGAGGTTATTTTGGCAAGTGAAGCAAAAATTAGCATTCTCCGAATCATCCCTATTCAAATCGAAAATTCCCCTCCTCATTAACGTTTCTTGGCATGAGCACAACCTGCACCTGCGAAGATCGCTCGTGACATTCACGTTTTCGGCCCCAAAATCAGGGGCGCGAACTCGTCGGAAACGGCCAGGTCGCCACCGACGCCCGCAGCCGTGTTAGTCAAGTTCTTGACCAGCTGTGCTTTTGAAATATGGCCGGTGAAGACCCGCAACAAGTCCTTGGCGGAAAGGACCACCGTCGTGGCGACGGCCGCGATGATGTTCGATTCCGCTGCTTTCGAGAGCGCGGCGCTGGCTGCCCTGCCGCTAAGCTTTTGCGTGCCCTGCTTGAGCGCCTCGGTCCCGATGGTCTTGCCGACGCCCAGCGTGTTCGCGATCGTCAGCGTCGCCTTCGATCCCAACTGCTTGACCATCCACGTACTACCTTCTCGAACCAGCGCCTGTGCACTCGACTTGCCGATCTGCGCGGTCAGTACGGACGAGAGCCATGCCACGCCTCCGACCTTCAGCCCCGTAGCGCAAGCCACGCGTAACGCTTCGCCAGTATCGGCGCCGTTCCAGACCGCGAGCGCATAAGCGACCGCGACCGAGATACTGCCGACCTTCGCCGCCGTGATGGCGCCATTGGCGACATCGAGCGAGATGCTCTCGATGTTCCCCGCCTGGACGATGCGGCGTGCGGTTGCGTAATCGATGTTACCTTCGACGAGGATGCCTTTTGCCTGCTTGCGTGCCGCCGCCTGGGTCACGTCGACAGCCTGCAGCTTCTTGGCCATCAGCTTCAAGGCCTCCGGATACTGGTCCTTTGGCACCTCGATCTTCATAGGGCGCCTGTGGGAGTGGTAGATGAGCTTGCCGTTGCGATTGAAGCAGGCATTGACGCTGGCGCAATACTTCGACTGGATCTCGACCCCGTTCACCACCCGGTCCGCCCCGGCCGCGCTAAAGTCGTCCCCTATGTGACGCGTACGCTTTCCCTTGAGCGTATCGATCATGTGATTCGCGCGCTCGGCGGCAAAGCCGTGGCCCTGCCTTGCGCGCAACAACGCGTTGTTGGCGTGGCCGGCCGCCGCGCCGGCCGCGCCAACCGCATGCTTCACGCGCTTGTTCGCCCTTTGTTTCGTCGCCGGCATCTCAGTCCTCGTGATTGTTCAAGTATCACGATTGTAGAATTATTTCCCATAGGGAAACAAGTGGGCTTGTACCGCTTTCTCGTCAGTGGAACCACGCTTGAGGAGCCAACTGACACCGTAAGATCGGCTAGACTAGTTACTTTGTTCGAAAACCGAATCCGCGAATGAATGACCAGACAACGACGCACGATCGGGTTAGCTTCGCAGCCGCCTACTACGAAATCGTGCAAGCAATGCGGCCCTATAGCGCAGCGTCCATTATCGATGCCGCTCTACGTGTGCTGCGCATGCATGGCTTGGACCAGGTCGCCCAACTGCGCGCCGCACCGTGGCAGACTCTGTTGCTAGTGAAATGGGCGCTCGAGTCACCTGAAGTCCAGTTGGTCGACCGGCCAGCAATCCCTCAGCTGGAATTCGATGCGCTGCGACAGAGACTGCACACTATCTGGGCGTGGGCGGACACCCCACGCGCGAGCGGGCACCTCCTGATGCGACAGATCATCAACGCTCAAGTCGAATTCCAACGCCCCCCGACCTTTTCCTTCATGCGGCAACCAGCCTTGGTGGCGCGACTCCCGAAAGGACATGTAATACGCCAGAAGTTCCTTGAACTGTTCGGGATCGAGCCTGACATTTACCTCGACCTGGCGTACACGACCTTCGCTGCGGTGTACGACAAGCGCCACGCTTTTACACGCGAGTGGTACGAGCCGCTGGAGGCAGCATACGGCGAGCAGGCCATTACTACCTTCCTCGGCCTCCTCGCACGCGACCTGCAAGGCTTGCGCAAGGAGCTCAAGCGCGCGCCGGATGACAAGCCCAAGCCGTCCGAGCTGTTCGAGTTTCCGCTGCTGAACCACTTCCCCTTGTACTTGCGTCCCGACGGCACCTACGAAAGCTGGCACCCAATGGTCATCAGTCGCGGCTTAGAAATGTTCGTGCATCGCCGGTTTTCAGCGCTCGGTAGCTCCTACACCGAGAAATACGGTGGGATCTTCGAATCCTATGTCGTCGAGCTGCTCCAGGAGACGGGCTTGCCTTACCTCGACGAGAACGCTCTTAAGAGGATCGTTGGAGCCGGCGCCTCCGTACCGGAAGCGGCCGTTTGTCTAGAAGACTGCAACGTGTTCATCGAAGCCAAAATGGGCCTGTTTCCCGATTCACTTTTTGTCGAAGCGTCACCTGAGCACCTACGCAACCGGACCAAGGCGGTACGTAAAGCCATCAAGCAGGGCCGGAGCATCAGTGCGTCGCTGCGCGCCTCAAGTCACTACGCGAGGCGGACGCCACCCGAAGGGAAGGATTTCCTAATAGTAGTTACTAATCGCGAGCTGAACTTGAGTCGCGGTGACCTGTTCGCCTCAATGTCCGCAAGTGCTGGAGGCGCGCAGGATCCATCGGAGCAAGGCGATCAGACTCTGCCCATGGCAAATGTTCTTTTCGTGTCCATCGACGACTTCGAACGCCTGACCGGAATGCTTCGTGCCGGCACCATCACGCTAAATCGCTTTCTTCACGAAGTCGCGGCCGCTAATGCGCGTCCGGATACCTCGGCCTACTACCTCGGCGATCACCTGTCGCGTAGAGATACGGGCTGGCCGCTCTCTGCACTGATGGGCAACGCGGTCGAGGCCTGTATGGAGCGCTTGCGCCTGATTACCGGGAAGGTACAGCAGACTTAAGGCAGAGTCAGATTTAACTGGCTACGCTGAGGGCGTTTGACGCTCTCGCCAATACACCGAACACCATATGTCCGCAAGTGTTGATTAAGCCGAGCTAGAAGTGATTTCCTGGAACACGCTCGTGTGTCTCCTTTGGGTCGAACTCGGCCGTTCGGCCACCAGCAGTTCGACCATTCACTGGCGGCGAGTCGCATTTTTACTTCATCGGATAGCGGTCCGTCGACGACCCACCCACAAGTAGCACTTTTACTTCAGAATCTGGGACATTTTTGCGTCGACGGACGCCTACGCCGCATCATTGCTGGCGACGTCAGCCCAGCCATTCCGTGTACGGTTCTGATGAGTTTATGACGTGTTTATGTCGCTCGACGACATTAACGCTTTCGCGGATGATGCTCTGACTTACCAAACGGAGCAAACATGGCACGGCCATCATTCGCAGTTGACCCCATCAGGCTGCGCGCACTACGCGAAGAAAACGGACTGACCCAGGCGGCGCTCGCCGCGCGGGTCGCTCAACAGATGAGCAAGCCGGAGACGGACTCGCTGGTCCGTCACTGTCAACGGGGCGAGGAAACCGGACAGACGAGCCTGTCCTACGCAACGGCGTTGGCCACCGTCCTCAGTGTCTCGGTGCCGCTCCTGCAGGGATTAGAAGGCTCGGATCCCAATGTCTACCTGCAGCAGATGCGAACCTTGCTGGCGCAGTGACTGGAGGCTGGCGAGAATCAGGCCCTGCGCGATTCTGGGGCGTGCCATGGCGATACAAATGACGAGGAGGCGCTGGGCTATCTTGCCGAAGACATCGCAGAACTGGTTGAACGGGTACAACTCGTCAGGAACCCGACCAAAATTGCCGAGCTCATTAACCTAACCCGGCTGTCGGAAAGCGATCTGCTGGCGCCAGCCAATGTCCAGGGCTGCTGCTTTTTTGTCCGTGAGTTCGGAGCTCATCAACTGCACCGAACTGGTCAACCGTGTGGCGTCCGTGCACTACCGCATCGGCGAGCTCATGCGGGAATATCCGCCACCTATAAAGGCATTGATGCGCCAAAGCGGAAGTATCGAGCAACCACTTGAACAGAGGGCGCCATCATGGAGATTACGAGAGTTGGCATCGATCTGGCAAAAAGTGTGTTTCAGGTCCAGGCAGTAGATCAGCATGGGAAGGTTGCACTGAAGAAGCAGCCGTGGTTCGGAACGTGTTCGACGACCCAACACCGTCCGCTAAGCCGCTTGCGTAACTCCATGCAGTAGTGTGCGATTCGTGCTGAGATCTCTCGGTGGCGCACCTTTGCGCAGCACGCTGTCGACGTTGGCTCGACCAACATGCAGTTCCCTTGGACGTTTGCACGTCGGGACTGATTGCGCTTTGACTGCCGGGTCCGATTCTGCAAGGCAATGACGAGACCCAAGCCACTAAACGCAGTCGGATCGGAACTCAACTACATGCCACCGACTCGTATAGGGCTTACGACACCAACTGGACGGGCGTGGAGAAACCAGTTGCGACCGTCGGCCGGCGAAGTGTTTTCCGCAACTAATCTGCTCGGTAGCGTTATGGTATCCGTGCAGGACTGAGCTCGAGACATTTCAAAGATTTAGTTCCATCGCGTTTTTGTTTAAAGAATTACTTCCCGATTTGCGAAGTAATTCTTTATAATTTTTCCCGCCCACACTAGACATTTCGTTGCAATCCTATGATTTTTATAGCTCTTTTCAACATCGACGATTCAAACAATTAGTTCGGATGTCTCCGCGCTTTCCCATCAATATTTCCCGATCGGTATCCACTTGCTGCCATCCGAAATCAGCGTCACCGCACCGCCCGGCGCAACCTGCACCGAACCCGATGCGTCTTCGACGTTGCCGGCGAAGTCGACGGGCACCGTGCTGCCTTTCGGGTTTTTCACGTACAGCACGCGGCTTGCATTCGCGCCCGGCGCCGGCAGATGGATCGTGGTCGCGGTCGACACCACCAGCGCCGAAGCCACCACCGCCTGGCCGTCGATGGTCTGGCCGTTGCCGAATGTCGCATAACGCGTCCGGATGCTTTGCCACACGCCCGCACCGTCGAGTATGGTCAGCGACTTGCCGGCCGTGTTCTGTACCACCAGCGCATTGGCCGCGTTCTTGGCCAGGAACGCGATGGCGGTCGCGCCGTCCGATTGCATCCCGACCGGTCCGCCCTGGGCATAAAAGCCGATCTGCGCAGCGGTCTGCGACACGAAACCGTAATTGGTGCCGTTGTAGGCATAAAAGCCCTGCACCCAGCGTCCGCGCGACTGGAAGGCATTCAGGCCACGCTTCGAACCCAGGTTCACGGCGTCGTACAGATAGCCGAGATCGTCGGCCTTGTCGTTGACCAGCCCCAGTTCGAAGCCGACGGCATCGCTCGCCATGGAATTGGCGCGCAATTCGACGTTAGCATTCATCGCCCACACCTTCGTACTCGGGTTGACGTAGGCCGGGGTGCCGCGCGCCGGCGTCGCGGTGGCACGCTTGCCATCGACCACGTACCAGGCCGACACGTTGATGGTCGATCCGCTCGCGCTGTAGATCACGCCGGTTTTCTTCGGCTTCTCCCCGGTATCGATCATCATGCCGCGCTTGATCTTTCCGGCGGCGATGGCTGCGGCAAAGTCAGGCGACGTGACCGAGGTCGCGGTGTAGGTCGTCTTCGCCGTCGCCACCGCCGCCGGCTGTGCAAGCTGCTGCACGAACAGTGCGACGTGATCACGCTCGGGATGGACCGAGACGTCCGAGTCGGCCGACAGGCCGAGCACCTCGGTGCGCGCCTCCCTCGCCTCGTCGCCGTCGCTGAAGCTGGCGACCGTGGCCTGGTCCCGGGTCCCGGGTCCCGAAGGTCGATTTCCACGCCTTGATCCCGCGCTTCGGCGTCTTGTACATCCATTGGCTGCGCAGCAGGCTCCGTGCCGCCGTTGCCTGCTCCAGCGCCGCGGCCTCGGCGGCGGAATCGTCGCTCAGCGGACCATCTTTCGCGCCGAATTCGGCAGTGCTGAGCACCACGGGCGCCCTGGGCGCTCCCTGCGGCAGCTTGTCGACGTGGCCGGCCTGGCCGGCGGCAACGGCCGTCACGCCGGAAAACGCGAGCGCAGAGAGAATGTGTTTCGGTTTCATTATGTTCCTATCCAGAGCGAAAAATGGATTATACGAAGGCCGGCATGGATGATGATCTTTCTGGCAATCCGCAACTTTTGCCCTTATGATCCCGAACATGATTACTTCCTTCGACATCGGCGGCACCGCCATCAAATCCGCCGTCGCCACGGCTGACGGCCAGATCGGCGCCGCGCAGCGCGTCCCGACGCCCACCCACGACTTCGCGGCATTCGCGGACGCCATGCAGGCGCTGATCGATGCCGGCGGCCCGACCGAGGGCGTCGCCATCTCGATCGCCGGCGTCATCGATCCGGACAGTGGTCGCATCAGGTGCGCCAACATCCCGGGCATCGATGGCCGCACCCTTGCTGCCGACCTGTCCGCGGTGTTCGGGCTGCCGGTCTGGATCCTCAACGACGCCGACAGCTTTGCCCTGGCCGAAGCCCGGGCCGGCGCCGGGCGCGGCCACCGCAACGTGTTCGGCCTGATCCTGGGGACCGGCGTCGGCGGCGGTCTTGTCATCGATGGCCACCTGGTCGGCGGTCCCGGCGGCCTCGCCGGCGAATGGGGCCATGGCCCGGTGGCCGCGCAGTTCGCCGGCACGCCGCCGCAGGCGATCCCGCGCTTCCCCTGCGGCTGCGGCCAGACCGGCTGCCTGGACACGGTCGGCGGCGCGCGCGGCCTCGAGCGGCTGCATGGGGCGCTGGGCCAGCCGGCGCTGGACAGCCGCGCGATCATCGACGCCTGGCAGGCCGGCGACGCCGCTGCCGAACGCACGGTCGCCGTCTTCATCGACCTGCTGGCCGGCCCGCTGGCGATGCTCGTCAATACGGTCGGCGCCTCGATCCTGCCGGTCGGCGGCGGCCTTTCCAACAGCGCGCCGCTGATCGCGCGCCTCGACGCGGCGGTGCGCGCCGCCATCCTGCGCAAGACCGACGCGCCGATCATCGTGCCGGGCCAGTCCGGCGCCGAAGCGGGATTGATCGGCGCCGCCTGGCTCGGACTGGAAAAGCTGGGCAACCAGCGTGGCTGACGGGATCACCCTCGAAGTCTGCGTCGACAACCCCGACGGCCTGGCCGCCGCACTGGAAGGCGGCGCCGGCCGCATCGAACTCTGTAGCGCCCTAGAGATCGGCGGCCTGACCCCGAGCGCCGGCCTGCTGCGCGCGGCCTCCGGCAGCCCGGTGCCGGTCGTGGCCATGATCCGCCCGCGCGGCGGCGACTTCCGTTTCAATGAGGCGGACATCCAGCTGATGCTGCACGAGATCGACGCCGTCGCCGCTGCCGGCCTGCACGGCGTCGTGCTCGGCGCGTCGCTGGACGATGGCCAGCTGGATGCGCGCACGCTGGAACGCCTGGTCCGGCACGCCGCAGACCGCAAGCTGCGCTGCACACTGCACCGCGCGATCGACCTGTGCCCGGACCTGGCACAAGCCACCCGTCTCGCCATCGGCCTCGGTTTCGAGCGCATCCTCACCTCCGGCGGCGCAAAAAAGGCGCCGGATGGCATGGACGGCCTGCAGCGCTGCTTCGGCGCCGCCGCCGGGCGCATCGCAGTCATGCCCGGTGCCGGTATCGACGCCGGCAATGCCGGCATGCTGCGCGCGCGCCTGCCGCTGACCGACATCCACGCCTCCTGCTCGGTGCCGCTGGCGCCTGCAGCGCCGCAGGTCGCCGCGTTCGGCTTCGACGCCGGCGGCCGCCGCCAGACCAGCGCCGCCAAGGTCGCCGCATTGAAGGCCGCCCTGCTGGCCTGATCCGCCGCCCCAGCCGCCATTGTTCTTGAAATTCCCGACAGTTTGTGTGAGACTCGTCGGGTTTAAAGTGAAACCGGTTTCACTTTTGGCTTCATGCTTGATGGGAGAATGCAGTTTGCAGTTCGATCCGACCTCGCTGGTACCGTATTTCGGCGACCTCGCCGCCGGGGCGCGCCTGAGTGCCCTCGCCTGCGCGCTGGCCCTGGCCGGCAGCCTGCTGCTGGGCACCCTGATGGCCCTGATGCGCACCGCGGCATCGGCGCCGGCACGGCGCGCGGCCGGCGTCTATGTCGACGTGTTCCGCAACGTGCCCTTCATCGTCCAGCTGTTCTTCCTGTTCTACGGCTTGCCTGAAATCGGCCTCGAGCTGAGCGCCTTCGCCACCGGCGTGCTGGCGCTGTCTCTGGCGGGCGGCGCCTTCACGTCCGATGCGATCCGCGCCGGCATCCTGGCAATCGATCCCGGCGTGCTGGAAGCGGCCGAGGTCAGCGGCCTGCCGCGGAGCGCCATCTACCGCCGCATCGTGCTGCCGATCGCGCTGCGCAGTGCCGTGCGTCCGCTCGGCTCGGTATTCGTCAACCTGATCCTGACCTCGTCGATCCTGTCGGCGATCACCCTGAATGAACTGACCGGCAGCGCCAAGATCGTGGCGGCCGACACCTTCCAGCCCTTCGAGGTGTACGCGCTGCTGCTGGTCCTGTATGCCGTGCTGACCTGGCTGGTGTCGCTGTCGGCCGGCGCCCTGCACCGGCGCCTGAACCGCGAGCACGCACGATGATGCGCTACACCGATTTCACTTCGCACGACCTGTTCCTGCTGCTGCAGGGCCTCGGCGTGTCGGTCGCCTTGTTCGCCGCGACTACACTCATCGGCGGCGTGATCGGCCTGGGCTGGGCGCTGCTGCGCTATTACCGCGTGCCGCTGCTGGCACCGGCGGCCGCCCTGCTGGCCGAGCTGCTGAAGAATTCCCCGGTGCTGGTGCAGCTGTTCCTGGTGTTCTTCGGCTTGCCGGTGCTGCTGGAGACCGACCTGACGCCGGTGCAGGCCGCGCTGATCACGCTGTCCGGGAATACGGCCGCTTTCATATATGTCATTGCGGTATCGGCCATCGAGTCGGTCGGGCGCGAGCAGATCGAGACCGCACGCGTGTTCGGCCTGAGCCGCTGGCAGACACTGCGCCGCATCGTGGCGCCGCAGGCGGCCGCTTTCGGCTTCGGACCGCTGGCCGGCCTGCTGATCAACCAGTTGCAGGTGACCTCGCTGATCTCGGTGATCGGCGTGATCGATCTCACCAAGGTCGGTGCGATCCTGAACCTGCGCACCCTCAAGCCCTTCATCGTCTGGACCGTGATCGGCCTGCTGTACTACCTGATGGCGCGGCTGATCGCCGGCGCCTGCGCACGCGTAGAAGCGCGCCTGCGCGCGCATCGTGAATGGAAGGGTTTGTAGCATGATCCACATCGAAGGCGCGTCCAAGCGCTTCGGCAGCAACACCATCCTGGATGGCATCGACCTGCGCATCGCACCGGGCGAAGTGGTGTCCATCCTCGGCCCCAGCGGCTCCGGCAAGTCGACCCTGATCCGCTGCATCAACGGCCTGGAAAAGCTCGACGGCGGGTCGATTTCGGTCGACGGCCACCGCGTCGACGATCCGAAGGGGCTGCAGCTGGCACGCCGCTGTTCGGGCACCGTGTTCCAGCTATTCAACCTGTATCCGCACATGACGGCGCTGCAGAACATCACGCTGGCGCCGATCGAAGTCCTCAAGATACCGCGCGCCCGCGCCGAACAGGCAGCGCGCGAGCTGCTGGCCTCGGTCGGCCTGGGCGAGCGCGCCGACCTGTATCCGTCCCAGCTGTCCGGCGGCCAGCGCCAGCGCGTCGGCATCTGCCGCGCCCTGGCGATGCAGCCGCGCTACCTGCTGCTGGACGAAGTCACCAGCGCGCTCGATCCGGAGATGACGGCCGAGGTGCTGGCCATCCTCGGGAAGCTGGCGCGCAGCGGCACCACGATGCTGTTCGTGACCCACGAAATCGACTTCGCGCGCGAGATCTCGGACCGCATCGTCTTCCTCGACGGCGGCCGGCTGCTGGCCGACCTGCCGGCGGCGCAGTTCTTCGCCTTCGATGGCGGCCTGGCGCAGCCGCGCATCGCCCAATTTTTGTCAAAGATGAACAAGTCATGAACATGAAAATGCTGCTGGCGAACGCCGAAGCCTGGCCCGGCTTCGATACCACGGTCGACCTGCTGAAAGGGGGCGGCGCCGGCATCCCATCCATGGTCAGCGGGATCGCGAAGGTCGAACGCGAGGCGAAAGTCCGCAGCGTCGGCTACGGCGGCTGGCCGAACATGCTGGGCGAGATGGAGTTCGACGCCGGCGTCATGGACGGTACCACGCGCGACGTCGGCGCGGTCGGCGCAGTGCCGGCCACCCTGCCCGTCTCGGCGCTGGCGTATGAAGTGATGCAGCACCTGCCGCACGTGATGCTGACCGGCGCCGGGGCGCGCCGCTTTGCCACCGAGCGCGGGTTCGCGCTCGATGAGGTGCTGCACCCAGATAGCAAGCGCGTATGGTGGGAGCGCCTGCAGAAGGAGATGTCGCCGCAACAGCTGGCCGCCTTCCCGGACATTCCGCTGGCGCCGCTCAGCAACACGATCACCGATCCGGAGCGCGTACGCGACACCACGGTGTTCCTGGGCCGCGATGGCGGCGACAATCTCGGCGTGGTCACCTCGACCTCGGGCTGGGCCTGGAAGTATCCGGGGCGCCTGGGCGATTCGCCGATTCCCGGCGCCGGCTTCTATGCGGACAGCCGCTATGGCGCGGCCGCCTGTACCCATACCGGCGAGATGACCATGCGCTGCGGGACGGCGCGCAGCATCGTGCTGGCGCTGCGGCTCGGACACACGCTGGAAGATGCGGTCAAGCTGGCGGTGGAAGAACTGGCCGAACTGAAGACCGGCTTCCTGGCCGGCGTCGTGATCCATGCGATGGACGCCAGGGGCAACCACCAGGTAGTCAACTACCGCTGCGACGACGAAATCCGCTATTGGTACTGGGACGAGCGCATGGCCGCACCCGAACTGCGCATCGCCGCCACCGTCAAACCCTGAAAGGACAGCACATGCAGCACGGCCTGACACTGAAAACGAATCTAAGACGCTGCGCCGCCGGCGCCCTGTTGATGCTGATGGCGGCGTCGGCGCTGGCCGGCCGCATCGAGGAGATCAAGGCGCGCGGCTATGTGCGCATCGGCGTCTCGCTGGGCGGCGAGCCGGTGGGCTTCCGCAACGCCGCCAACGAGCCGGTCGGCTACGACGTCGACGTGGCGAAACAACTGGCCGCGCGCCTGGGTGTGCCGGTGCGCTTTTCCGACGTCTCGAGCGACGCCCGCATCTCGATGCTGCGTTCGAAGCAGCTCGACCTGGTGGTGGCCAATGTGTCGATCACGCCGCAGCGGGCACGCGTGGTGGATTTCTCGATGCCCTACAACGTGGCCGGCCTGCGCGTGATCGCCCAGAAGAGCGCGCACGTCAAGACGCTGGCGGACCTGGCCGGCAAGCGCGTGGTGGTCGGCCGCGGCACCACGGCCGATGCCTTCCTGCGCCACTCGGCGCCGGGGGCAGTGCCGGTCTACACCGACAACTTCGCGCCGGACGGCGTCCTGCTGCTGCAGCAGAAGCGCGCCGATGCCGGCATCGAGGATGCATCGCTGCTCGACTACCTGGCCAGCAAGAACCCGCAACTGGAGACCCTGCCTGCGATGTACGGCAACACGCCGATCGGCATCGCGATGGCCAAGGGCGATCCGGCGCTGCTGCAGTTCGTGAACGGCTTCGTGGCCGATTACGTCCGGACCGGCGCCTACGCCGCCAATTACCGGAAATGGTGGGGTGCGAAAGCGGTGCCGCCGTCGTTGGCGCCTTGAAGCACCTAATTTAGCTTGTGAGGCGTCATCCCGTGAGGCGCGGCACGAAGCGGGTCGGCACCAGCACCTGCTCGCTGTTCTGCGCCAGCGGCGCCGGCCCGTTCAGGATGCGCACGATCTGCGCCACATACGCGCGCTTGTCGGCGCCGATCGAGGAAATCGGATAGGCGTCGAACTGGGTCAGCGAGACGTTGTCGAAGCCGTACAGGCGGAAACGTGCCGGCCGGTGCTGCGGAAAGTGCGCGCGGTGCGCATCCAGCACCCCCATCGCCATCGCATCCGAGGTGCAGAACACGGCGCCGGTGGCGTCCACGTCGATCCGGTCCGCCAGCGCGCGTCCGCTGGCATACGAATAATCGCCCGCCAACTCCTCCAGCAGGTCGATGCCGTGCTGGACCAGCGCCGCGCGGTAGGAGGCGATGCGCGCCTGCTCCACCAGCGACATCGTGCGGCCGGTCAGCAATAGCGCGCTGCGCACGCCCTTGGCCGCGGCATCGGCCACGGCTTCGCGGATGCCCTGGTCTTCGTCCATCGTCACCGAGGGCGCGCCCGGATCGTGGTGGCCGTTCAGCATCAGCACGGCGTTGTTGCGGAACATGCGGCGCACGCTGGCGGCGTCGGCGAAGTCGGAAAACACCAGCGCCGCATCGACGTGATAGGCCACGCCGTCGCGCAGGAAGGATTCGGCATCGCCGCCGGCGCCCACGCGGATGAAGATCACCTGCTTGCCGATCGCCTGGATCTCGGCCAGCAGCAGGTCGAACAGGTCGAGGTCGGACAGGTCGTGGATATGGTTGACCAGGATGGCGACCAGGTTGACGGTCTTGCTGGCCAGCCCGCGCGCCAGTGAATTGGGGCGGAAGCCGAGGGTCTCGGCCGCGCGCAGCACGCGCTCGCGCTTGTCGGCCGACACCGGGCGCGGCTGCGCCGACAGCGCGCGCGAGGCGATCGCGCGCGACACGCCCGCCAGGGCGGCGACGTCGGACAGGGTCGGTGCCGGGACGGGTGCCGGGGCGTCGCGCGTGGGGTCGGTCATGGTCGGGATTATACCTGCCGCTCCCTCAGCGGCCACGGGCATCCACTGGCCAGATGTCCACCAGCGTGTCGCCGCTGACCACGTGATAGGCCTCGTGCAGGTTGACGGTCGGGTCGCAGTGCGGGGTGACGAATTCGACCCGGTCGCCCAGCTGCGGACGCCGCCCGGCATCGACCGTCAGCCTGCCGTGCTCGTCGCCGGCAAAGGCGTAGGCGGCGCCGGCCAGCGGCCCGCCCGCGACCAGCGGCACGCCGCTGTCGGTGGCGAACGCCTTGGTGCCGGCGTCGACGGTCACCCAGCCGGGCTGGTTCACGCTGACCACCGCGGCCTGCACCAGCAGGGCCACGTCGAAAGACGGGGACGCGGCGGCGCCGGCCAGCACCGTGCTGTAGTCGGCGTCCATGAACACGTACGAGCCGACCTGCAGTTCGGTAAACAGATCGTCTTGCGCGTCGAGGTCGTGGCTGCCGGTGCCGCCGCCCGTGACGATCCCGAAGCGGATGCCGGCAGCCGACGCGGCTTCGATCACCTGGCGCACCGAGGACCGCACCGCCGCTGCCGCCGCCGCGCGTTGCGCGCGCTCGCCGATGTGCTGGATGTTGCCGGCATAGGCTTGCAGTCCGCACAGGCGCAGCGTGGGATGGCTGTCGATCCGTCGTGCCAGTGCCAGCACCGCGTCGGCGTCCGCCGCGCCGGTGCGCCCGTAGCCGGCCGCGTAGTCAACCAGCACGTGCAGCGGATGCGCCAGCGCGCCGGCGGCGGCAGCCAGGTCGTCGACGTTGCGGGGGTGATCCACGACCACCATCAGCTCGCCCGGCGCCGCCCGTGACGCCAGCTCGACCAGGCGGCGGATCTTCCCGGCCGTGACGATCGGCGACGTGATCAGGACGCCGGGCAGTCCGGCCATGGCCATCGTCTCCGCTTCACCGAGGGTGACGCAGGACAAGCCGACGGCCCCTGCCGCCAGCTGGCGGCGCGCAATCTCGACCGACTTGTGGGTCTTGACGTGGGGCCGCAGCTGCACGCCCCGGTCCGCCGCAAACTGTGCCATGCGGGCGATGTTGTGCGCCATCGCGTCGAGATCGAGCAGCAGGGCCGGCGTGTCGAGCCGTTGGCGGCTGCCGGGCATGCCGGCCAGGGCGGCATTCGGGTGACGCTGAGTCGTGGACATGGGGAGATCCTGGAATCATGGAAAGCGGACAGCTTAGCGCCAAGCCCATGACTTGAACACTCCCCGATGCGCGCCCCCTCAGTGGCGGACCTGCGTCGTCGCCGGCGCGGCCTCCACACGCTCGCCGCTACGGGTGGCGTCGGCCAGCGCCGCCACGCCGCCGGCAGGCATGCGGCGCGGCCCCAGGCCGGTGATCCTGACCGCCTGCACGCGCCAGCCGCTGCCGGCGTCCACGTCGTCGGCCAGTTCGCTGCGCCCTTCGATCTGTACCGGCCGCCCGCCGATCTCGGCATCCAGCGTACGCCAGCGTACCAGCGCGCGCGGTGCGCCGGCCGCGGCGCCGGTACTGTAGACGGTGCTGCCCTCGACCAGCAAGGCGCCGCGGCCGGCCGTCGCCCGGCACGCGCCGCCGGCGTCGCCTGCGATCCCGGCCGCGCTGCCGCAGGCGCCGGCCAGCACCGGCCCGAGGTCGCCGCATAGCTCCCCGACCTGGCGCCGCAGCGCCAGGTAGCGCCGCGCCTGCAAGCGGCCGTGCTCGCACAGCGCCTCTTTCAGGCGCGGGTCGCGGTCGAGCTTGGAATTAGCGCCCAGGTCCATGCCGGTCGCCAGCTCGATCGCATCGCTGTCCATGACGATGCGATCGACCTGCACCCTGCGGTCGTCGCGTTTGGCCGGCATGCGGCCGTCGCCGTCGGGCGGGATGGCATCCATGCGCCGGTTGATCGCTTCGACGAAGCCGAGTTCCTGGTTCAGCGCCAGGTTGCCGGCCAGGGCGTTGCGCAAGTCCCAGATCTCGCCGCCGGACATCACCAGCCGCCGCGCCGCCTTGGCGCCGCTTCCCGCCGCTGGCCCGGCTTCGACCTTGGCCTGGGCCGGGTTGATCTGCACCACCCAGATCTCGTCCGGCTTCTTGGCGTCGTCCAGCACCCCGGACAGGAAATCCCTGACCGGCGGATTCTGGGAGAACAGCCCATCCCACAATGCCAGCTCGCGCGGCGCCAGCGTGTCCGGGTCCAGGCCGCGCATGATGCGCGCGCGGAACAGCCACGGAACCGCCGCCGAGGCCAGCACGGCGTCCAGCGAAATGCCGCCGTCGTCGCTGCCGCGTTCCGAGCTGAACGCCACGAAATCGCCCTCGTGCAGCTCGACCGCGCCGATCAGCAGGTGCGGGATGCATTGCGTGACCGCCTGTACCGCGCCGGCCAGCGCTTCCAGCGACTGCGCCTCGTAGCGCAGCGGCGGCGGCTGCCAGCGGCCGAAAGCTGCACGCAGCAGGCTGGCGTCGCCCAGGCCGAGCCGTTCGATGCGGCCCAACACGCGTTCGGCGGCGCCGAGCTTGTCCTCGATCCGCTGTTCGATCGCCATGCGTTCGGCACGGTAGGTTTGCTGGCAGGGTGCGTCGGGCGCGAACATGGCCGCCTGCAGTTCGCTGCGGATCCAGCGCCGCACTTCCAGTGGCAGGCTGGCGAACTCGCCCCAGGCGTGGATCAGCTGCCAGTCGACGGCGGGACGCAGCAGCTGCGGCAGCGCGAAGTAATCGGGCCGCATCCACGGGTTGTCCGGGCCGAGCGTGCGTGCCATTGCCGGCCACAGCGAAGCGCTGAACCATTCCAGGCCCTGCATCGTTTGCGCGTACGGGCTGGATTTCACGTCCAGGCCGAACATCGACGTGGCATCGCTGACGGCACGCGCATAGTGGTTCAGCGTGGCCTCGGCCCAGTGCGTGGCCGAGTTGTTGTCCCAAAAGATGTCGAGCCGGCGCCTGGCCTCGTTGGCGCCGCCGGTGATGAAACCGTACCAGCCCAGCAAGGCGCTGATGGCGCCGCCCGAGGTGCCGCTGATGGCGACCAGTACCGGCGCTTCCATGCCGCCTTCGGTGCCCGACTCGCGATACGCCTGGCCGACCGCCGCATGGGCCCGCGCCAGGTTGTCGAATTCGCCCAAGAGTACCGGCAACACGCCGGCGGTGTAAGCCGCATGACTGCCGCCGCCCTGGCATGCAATCGCAATGTCCCTGGATGCCATGATCGCCCTCCTTTCGCCGCATCCCCTTTAGGCAGGCCGGCCGGCGCGGCGTTCCAGGGTGACTCCGCCTGGTTGCCGCATTTTTCGTGATGCGCCACGGTAAATGAAGTTGAATTCGGCGCTTGCCTTCGCGTGATGCATCACGAATAATCGATCTCATCCACAACGACGCAAGCCGATCCATGAAGCATCCCGAAGACCAGCGCACCATCGAACTCCCGCTCGACCCGAACCGCGCCAAAAAGCGCGGCCGCCCGCCCAAGGACGATGCAATGAGCGATGCCGAGCGTGCGCGCCGCTACCGTGCGCGCCAGCGCATGCTGCCGAAGGACGAGTGGAATTACGAGCACGTGACCGAGCAGGCGCGTGCCGAGATCGGGCGCCTGCTGGGCGGCCTGGCGGACAAGCCGGCGGCCGAGGCCGAACTGGTGACGCAGTGGGCCTACGGCATGTTTTTACTGTGGGACCGGGTCACGGCCCAGGTCCAGCGCCCGGACGACCGGCGCCAGTTGCTGGCGCTGGTGTCGGGCTGAAGCCGCGTAAAGGGGCGCCGGACTGCTCAAGGCGCGCCGACTGCCACCGAGCTCATCTGGATCACCGGCTTCTGGTTGGTGTAGTTCGGAATGTCGCCCATGATTTCCTGCGTATGCGGCCCGAAGCCGGCCTGGAAGGCTTCGGCCGAGTCGCAGAACAGGTGGCCCATTGCGATGTAGGGCGCATTCGGATCGGTCGAGCCAGGCGCCAGCGCGACGTCGACCGTGTAGTAGCGCAGCTGGCTGCCCATGCGTTCCTTCACCATCGGCATGTGGCGCTCCACGTAGTAGGCCGTGTCGAAACGGGCGTCCGGGCCGTTCGGGTACATCACGCTCACCTTGATCATTGCCGCTCTCCTGGTAGTTAGCTAATGCGGTTTGCTCATCCTGAGCACTTATGCTGCGCCAGGCGGCGGCGATTGGCAAGCGCCGTCCAGTTGCAGGCCGTCGGGATGCGTGTAGCACACGAAATCGCTGCCGCGGGCAAACGCCAGCAGCGTCATGCCGGCCGTCTCGGCGAGTTCGACCGCGGCCAGCGTCGGCGCCGACATGCCGACCAGCGCCGACACGCCGGCCAGGCTGGCCTTCTGCGCCATCTCGAAGCTGACCCGGCTCGTAATCAGCAGGAAGCCGTCGGCAGGGGCAGCCTTGGCGCGGGTCATCGCACCGATCACCTTGTCGAGGGCGTTGTGGCGGCCGACGTCCTCGCGCACGATGTGCAGCTCGCCGTCCATGCCGCACCAGGCGGCCGCGTGGGCGGCACCGGTGAGGCGGGTCAATGCCTGGCGCGGGCCGATCTCGCTCAGTGCGCGCCGCACCCCTTCGGTATTGAAGCCCTGCGCGCGCGCCAGCGTCGGCAGCGGCCGGCAGACCTGGTCGAGGCTGTCGACCCCGCACAGGCCGCAGCCGGTACGTCCGGCCAGCGTGCGGCGGCGTTCCTTGAGCGCCATGAAGGCGCCGCTGGCGATCTCGATCTCGACCGTGATGCCGCCGGCGCCGTTGACCACGTCGATGCCGTAGCACTCGCCCGGATGCGCAATGATGCCTTCGCTGAGCGAGAAGCCGAGCGCGAAATCCTCGAGGTCGGCCGGGGTGGCCATCATCACTGCGTGTGATATCCCGTTATACGTCATGGCAATGGCGTGCTCGTCGACGACGAGGTCGTCGGCCTTGTTCAACACACCGTGTTTCATTCGCAACACAGGGCGTGGCTGCGATGTTTTCGGTAATTCTCCGGTCGATTCTTGTTCAGAATCATTTGTAATCGGCAGTTTCATCAAATGAAAGTATTTTAACTAATGGTTGCAAAGCAATACACGAAGCCACAAAGAAACGTTGTGGATACTACGTATTTTTCCGTGCGTACAGACCTGTTTTCGAACATGGTAGCACCAAGGTTTCCATAGAGTGGTAAAGTAGCGAAGCAATACTTTCCCGTTAGAAGGATTATTCATGAACCAGATGTCACGGCGCCAGTTCCTCAGGGTCTCTGGCGCGACCATCGCGGGTTCCAGTCTGGCAGTACTCGGCTTTGCGCCGGCAACGGCATTGGCCGAAGTCCGGCAGTACAAGCTTGCCCGCACGACTGAAACCCGCAATACCTGCCCCTACTGCTCAGTCGGTTGCGGCATCCTGATGTATGGCCTGGGCGATGGCGCGAAAAACGCTGCCGCCTCGATCATCCACATCGAAGGCGACCCGGACCACCCGGTCAACCGCGGCACCCTGTGCCCGAAAGGCGCTTCGCTGGTCGATTTCATCCACAGCCCGAGCCGCCTGCTGGAGCCGGAATACCGCGCACCGGGCAGCAGCGAGTGGACCAAGATCTCGTGGGACAAGGCCCTCGACCGTATCGCCAAGCTGATGAAGGAAGACCGCGACGCGAACTTCATCGAGCAGACCCCGGACGGCAAGACCGTCAACCGCTGGCTCACCACCGGCATGCTGGCCGCATCGGCTGCCAGCAATGAAGCAGGATACATTACCCACAAGACGATCCGTTCTTTGGGTATGCTCGCATTCGATAACCAGGCGCGTGTTTGACACGGTCCGACGGTGGCAGGTCTTGCCCCGACGTTTGGCCGTGGTGCGATGACGAATCACTGGGTCGACATCAAGAATGCCGATGTCATCCTCGTCATGGGCGGCAATGCCGCTGAAGCACACCCGTGTGGTTTCAAATGGGTCACCGAAGCAAAGGCCCACAATAAAGCGAAGCTGGTCGTGGTCGACCCGCGCTTTACCCGTACTGCGTCCGTCGCCGACTTCCACGTCTCGACGCGTACCGGCACGGACATCGTATTCCTGGGTGCGATCGTCAACTATCTGCTGACGAACAACAAGATCCAGCACGAGTATGTCCAGAACTACACGGACATGTCCTTCATCGTGCGCGAGGATTACCAGTTCAACGACGGTATCTTCTCGGG
>Ga0308160_10000392_pt1 | contig 87363 bp, 78 predicted proteins | sample PhyFR1_FD_201036 | JGI IMG/M metagenome (GOLD analysis project Ga0308160, IMG submission 201036) | Phyllosphere microbial communities from UC Gill Tract Community Farm, Albany, California, United States - DLSLF.R1 | ecosystem: Host-associated > Plants > Phyllosphere > Unclassified | place: USA...
ACAGCGCCAGGAAGATGCTGCGCCAGCCGAGCAGGATCACGATCCAGCCGCCCAGCACCGGCGCGATGGCCGGCGCGATCGAGAAGATCATCGTCACCATCGACAGCAGGCGCGCCGCCGCCGTGTCCGAATACAGGTCGCGGATGATGGCCCGCCCTACCACCACGCCCGCCCCCGCCGAGATGCCCTGCATGATGCGGAACACCCACAGGTAATGCACCGAGGACGCCGCCGCGCAGCCGAAGGTGCCGATCGCGAACACCACCAGCGACACCAGGATCACGTTGCGCCGCCCGAACGCGTCTGACAGCGCGCCGTGCCAGAGCACCATGCCGGCAAAGGCCAGCATGTAGGCGGTCAGGGTCTGCTGCACTTCGATGGACGAGGCGTGCAGGGTCGACTGGATCTGCGGGAAGGCCGGCAAATACGCGTCGATCGAGAACGGCCCCAGCATCGACAGCCCGGCCAGCAGCGTGGCCAGGCCGCCCGCCGACAGCAAGGTGATCTTGTGCGGTTCCGGCAGCGGGACCGGGATCACCGGGTCCTTCGGCAGTTCGTCGGGTTCGGTCGGTGGCAGCATGGTTGCTTGGGCTTAGGCCTGGTCTTGTTTCGGTTTTGCTTCCTCGCGGCGGTTGTAGCCGGCCACCATGTCGAAGCGGAACAGGCGGCATTCGAGGGCGCCGTTGAAGAACGGGGTCTTGCGCGCTTCCTTCAGGCGCAGCAGCTTGGGCAGCGACAAATCGGCGGTGAACAGGAACACGGTCCAGCCGGCGAAGCGCTGCTTGAGCGTGGTGCCGAGCGCGGAATAGAACGACACCGCCATCTCGTCGGCCGGCACGGTGGAGTCGCCGCGCACGCCGATGCGCTCGCCGTACGGCGGGTTGGTCAGCAGGATGCCCGGGCCTTCGACCGGCGGCGAGACGTGCTGGGCTTCGATCTGCTTCAGCGGCACGTCGAACAGGATGCCGGCGATCTTCAGGTTATGCCGGGTCATGGCCACCATGTCGCCCGAGATGTCGGAGCCGAAGATGGTCGGTTCGGAAGGCAGTGGATTGGCCTTGATCGCGGCCTTCATCTCTTGCCAGGCGGCGCGGTCGAAGTCGGCGAATTTTTCAAAGGCGAAGCGGCGGCGCGCGCCGGCCGGGATGCCCTGCACCATCTGCGCGGCCTCGACCAGGATGGTGCCCGAGCCGCACATCGGGTCGAACAGCGGCGTGCCCGGCTTCCAGCCCGCCACGCGCAGCATGCCGGCAGCCAGGTTCTCGCGCAGCGGCGCGTCGCCGGTTTCTTCGCGCCAGCCGCGCTTGAACAGGGCCTCGCCCGAGGTGTCGAGGTAGATGATGAAGTTGCGCGCATCGAGGAAGCCGACGATGCGCATGTCCGGCTCGCGCGTGTCGACCGAGGGGCGCTTGTTGAACTGGTCGCGGAAGCGGTCGCAGATCGCGTCCTTGATCTTCAGGGTCGTGAATTCCAGGCTTTTCAACGGGGATTTGACGGCGGTGACATCGACGCGGATCGTGTGGTCGACGCCGAACCAGTCTTCCCAGGGCTGCTCGAGCACCAGGTCGTAGATGTCGTTCTCGTTGTTGTAGCTGCGCTGGCCCATGCGCATCAAGACCCGCGAGGCAATGCGCGAGTGCAGGTTGATGCGGTAGGAATCGACCAGCGTGCCCGAGCAGTGCACGCCGCCGGGAACCTGGTTATGCACCTTCATCGTGGTGCTGTGCTGTTGGGCAATTTCAAGGAGTTCTTCGGCAAGCGCCGCTTCCATGCCGCGTGGGCAGGGGCAAAAATAGGAGGTCATGGGGTACCCTTTGTCCGTTGGTGTTAAAAAAATAATGTGGCTGGAAGCGCCGGTCGCTTGCAGCCACGTTGGTGGTTCGATAATTTGTTTGGGGTTGGCCGTGAAACCGGTGGGTTCGAGAACCCACCCTACGCGAAACTTAAAACGGCTTCACGACCACCAGGATCACGATCAGCAGCAGCAGGATCACCGGCACTTCGTTAAACCAGCGGAACCACGTATGGCTGCGCTTGTTCACGCCCGCCTCGAACTTCTTCAGGATCGAACCACAGGCGTGATGGTAGCCGATCGCCAGGATCACCAGCGCCAGTTTCGCATGCAGCCAGCCGCCCTTGATGCCGAAGCCCAGCCATAACCACAGGCCCAGCACCAGCGCCGGCACGGCCAGCATGGTGGTGAAGCGGTACAGGCGGCGCGCCATCAGTAGCAGGCGCGCGGTGGCGACGTTGTTGGTTTCCTGGGCCAGGTTCACGAAGATGCGCGGCAGGTAGAACAGGCCGGCGAACCAGGAGGCGATGAAGACGATGTGGAAGGCTTTGATCCAGAGGTACATGCGGGTCCTTGTGTGAGTTTTCTTAGCTGCGTACTTCGCCGTGGCCGAACACGACGTACTTCAACGAGGTCAGCCCCTCGAGCCCGACCGGGCCGCGCGCGTGCAGCTTGTCGTTCGAGATGCCGATCTCGGCGCCCAGGCCATACTCGAAGCCGTCGGCGAAGCGGGTCGATGCGTTCACCATCACCGAGGCCGAATCCACTTCGCGCAGGAAGCGCAGCGCGGCGCTGTAGTCCTCGGTGACGATGGCCTCGGTGTGCTTCGACGAATAGCGGTCAATGTGGTCCATCGCTTCCTCGATGCCGGCCACGATTTTTACCGCCAGGATCGGCGCCAGGTATTCGGTACGCCAGTCTTCCTCGGTCGCTGCGGCCAGGTGCGGGTAGCCGGCCAGGATCGCACGGGCTTCGTCGTCGGCGCGCAGCTCGACTTCCTTCGCCCCGTACAGCGCGGCCAGCTGCGGCAGCACCGTCGGCGCCACCGAACGCGCCACCAGCAGGGTTTCCATGGTGTTGCAGGTGCCGTAGCGGTGGCACTTGGCGTTGAAGGCGATCGGCAGCGCCTTGGCGATGTCGGCCTTGTCGTCGATATAGACGTGGCAGATGCCGTCCAGGTGCTTGATCATCGGGACCGTCGCTTCCTCGATCAGGCGCGCGATCAGGCCCTTGCCACCGCGCGGGACGATCACGTCCACGTACTGCGGCATGGTGATCAGGGTGCCGACGGCGGCGCGGTCGGTGGTGTCGACCACCTGCACGGCGTCGAGCGGCAGGCCGGCTTTCGTGAGGCCCTCGGTGACCAGTTTCGCCAGCGCGCGGTTGCAGTGGATGGCTTCCGAGCCCCCACGCAAGATCGCCGCGTTGCCGCTCTTGATGCACAGGCCGGCCGCATCGACCGTCACGTTCGGGCGCGCTTCGTAGATGATGCCGATCACGCCCAGCGGCACGCGCATCTGGCCGACCTGGATGCCGCTCGGGCGCGACTTCATGTTCGAGATCTCGCCGATCGGGTCGGGCAGCGCGGCGATCTGGCGCAGGCCGTCGACCATGGTGGTAATGGCGCTTGGGGACAGGGCCAGGCGGTCGAGCAGGGCCGGGGCCAGGCCGTTGGCGCGGGCGGCGTCGAGATCGAGCGCGTTGGCGGCGGCCAGCGCGGGCGCCTCGCGCTCGATGGCCTCGGCGATCAGGAGCAGCGCGCGGTTGCGCGTCGCCCCATCGGCGCGCGCCATCGCCCGCGACGCGGTGCGGGCATTGCGGCCCAGCGTGTGCATGTAGTCGGTGATGTCCATCGTTTGGTTCCAGTGCGTTGTGATTGTGCGGCGTTTGGATGTGTTTCGCGGTGCCGGCGTGCGTTGAACGCGTGGACGGGAACCCGTCCACCCTACGAGCGTCTCCCGTAGGGTGGGCACCCCGTGCCCACGCGGATCATGAACGCCGATGCCGACTCACCTGCAGGTCCCGCGACAGACAACGACCGCTAGCGCGCCACCCGCAACGCCAGCTGCAACATCGCATCCCACGCATCGCCCGCGAACGCCTTGGCGCGCAGCCCCTTGACCATCTTGTCCACCTGCGCCGCATCCTGCAGCGCCGCTTCCAGCGTCGGCAGCGACACGCGCCTGAGCGCCGGCTCCATCATCCGCTCGCGCGGTCCCCAGATCCGGTATTCCTTCAGCAGCGCCCCGAGCGGCCGGCCCTGCGCCATCCCGGATTTCAATTTTAGCAGCGTGCGGATTTCTTCACTGACGGCCCACAGCACCAGCGGCAAGGCCTCGCCTTCGCCCTTCAGCCCGTCGAGCATGCGCGCCAGCCGCGCCGCGTCGCCGGCCAGCATGGCTTCCGACAGCTTGAACACGTCGTAGCGCGCCACGTTCAGCACCGCGTCGTGCACCTGCTCGTAAGCCAGCTTGCCTGGCTCGTGCAGCAGCCCCAGCTTCTGGATTTCCTGGTGCGCCGCCAGCAAATTGCCCTCCACGCGGTCGGCGATGAAGTCCAGGCTTTGCCGGTCCGCGCTTTGCCCCTGCGCGGCGAGACGCATGCCGATCCAGCCCGGCAGCTGCGCCCGTTCGATGGTCGGGATATCGATGTACACCGCGGCCTGCTGCAGGGTCGTCACCCACGCCGCCTTGGCCGTCTGCCAGTCCAGCTTGGGCAGGGTAATCAAGGTCAGGTTATCGGGACCCAGGTTTTTGGCATAGGCCTGCAAGGCGGCGCTGCCGTCCTTGCCGGGTTTACCGCCAGGGATGCGCAGCTCGATCAGCTTCTTGTCGCCGAACAGCGACATGGCCTGGTTCGCCGCCAGCAGCTCGCCCCATTTGAAGGTGCGCTCCACCGTCAGCACGTCGCGCTCGGTGTGGCCGGCCGCGCGCGCGGCGCGGCGGATCTTGTCGGCGGCCTCCAGCGCCAGCAGGTGCTCGTCGCTGGTGATCACGTACAGGGGCGCCAGGCCTTTCGACAAATGGCCTTCGAGCGCCTCGAGCCGCAGTTGCATCGTCCGGTCCTGCTCCGCTTACGGCTTGATCGCCGCCAGGCGGCGGATGATCTGCTGCACCAGGTCGGATTGCATGTCGCGGTACAGCAGCGCTTCCTCGCCCTCTTTCGCCAGCACGGCTTCCTCGCTGAAGGCGAGGTTGCGGCGCAGGGTGATCTCGGTCGGGCCCAGCAGCAAATTGCCGTTGGCGTCGCGCACCTGGAACACCAGCGTGTAGCTGAGCAGGTACTCGCGCACCCGGCCCAGGTTATTCAGCGACAGGACCGCCTTGTTGCGCGCCTCGGACACGACCTCGAAGCGCGCCTGCGCGCCTTCCGCCTTCGGCACGATGACGACCTTGTCGATCGCGCGCAGGTTGCGTTTCAGCTCGTTGCCGAGCGGCGAAGCCTCGCTGAAGCCGAGGTGGATGGTCTGGAACGGCATGTTGTACGAGCCGTTCGAGCCGCGCAGCTGGAAGCCGCAGGCGGCCAGGCTGGAAACCAGCAGCAGCGCGGCGAACGCGCGCAACAAGGAAGGGAAGGATGCGCGCATGGGTTACACCACGATGTTGACGAGTTTGCCGGGCACGACGATGACCTTCTTCGGCGTGCCTTCGATGAACTTCTGGACCGCTTCCGAGGCCAGCGCCGCCGCCTCGACGGCCGCCTTGTCGGCATCCTTGCTCACCTTCACCGAGCCGCGCAGCTTGCCGTTCACCTGGATCATCATCTCGATCTCGGCCTGCTCCAGCGCGGCCGGGTCAACCTGCGGCCACTGCACGTCGAGGATGTCGCCGTGGGCCTTGGCGTAGCCGAGTTCCTGCCACAGCGCGTGGGTGATGTGCGGCGCCACCGGGTTCAGGATGCGCAGGAAGATCGACAGGCCTTCGGCGATCACGCTGTCGCCGGCCGCGCCGTCGGCCAGCTTGGCCTGCTCCAGGGTGTTGAGCATCTTCATGCAGGCCGAGACCACGGTGTTGTACTGGATGCGCTTCAGGTCGTAATCGGCCTGCTGCAGGATCTTGTGCACTTCGCGGCGCAGGGTTTTATGGGCTTCGTCCAGGGTGGCGGCGCCATCCTTGTTCTCCAGCGCGGCGCCGATGCGGCCAGCCTGGGCGTAGGCGAAAGCCCATACGCGGCGCAGGAAGCGGCTCGCGCCTTCCACACCACTGTCCGACCACTCCAGGGTCTGTTCCGGCGGCGAGGCGAACATGGTGAACAGGCGCGCGGTGTCGGCGCCGTATTGTTCGATCTGGGCCTGCGGGTCGATGCCGTTGTTCTTCGACTTCGACATCTTCTCGGTGCCGCCGATTTCCACCGGCTGGCCATCGGCCTTCAGGGTTGCGCTCTGCGGACGGCCCTTGTCGTCGAACACGAGTTCCACATCGGCCGGGTTGTACCAGGTCTTCTTGCCCGACGCGTCGTCGCGGTAGTAGGTCTCGTTCAGGACCATGCCTTGCGTGAGCAGGTTGACGAACGGCTCATCGAACTTCACCAGGCCGAAGTCGCGCATGACCTTGGTCCAGAAGCGCGCATACAGCAAGTGCATGACGGCGTGCTCGATGCCGCCGATGTACTGGTCCATCGGCATCCAGTAATCGTTGCGCGCGTCGACCATGGCGTCGTTCGAGCCCGGCGAGGTATAGCGCATGTAGTACCAGGACGAATCGATGAAGGTGTCCATCGTGTCGGTTTCGCGGCGCGCGGGCTTGCCGCACTTCGGGCAATCGCACTTCAGGAAAGCCTCGTCCTTGTTCAGCGGGTTGCCGGTGCCGTCCGGGACCAGGTGCTCGGGCAGCACGACCGGCAAATCGGCTTCCGGCACCGGCACCGCGCCGCAGTCGCCGCAGTGGATCATCGGGATCGGCGTGCCCCAGTAGCGCTGGCGCGAGATGCCCCAGTCGCGCAGGCGGAAGGTGACCTTCTTGTCGCCCAGCTCCTGGGCCGCCAGGTCGCCCGACACGGCGTTGACGGCGGCGGTGTAGTCCAGGCCATCGTACTTGCCGGAGTTGATGGTGCGGCCGGCTTCCTTGTCGCCGTACCACTCCTGCCAGGCGTCGAGCGAATATTCCTGGCCTTCGACAGCGACCACCTGCTTGATCGGCAGGTCGTATTTTTTTGCGAATTCGAAGTCGCGCTCGTCGTGGCCCGGCACGCCCATCACGGCGCCGTCGCCGTAGGTAATCAGGACATAATTGCCGACCCAGACCGGCACCTGCTCGCCGGTGATCGGGTGGGTCACGGACAGGCCGGTCGGCATGCCCTTCTTCTCCATCGTCGCCATGTCGGCTTCGATGACGGAACCGAGCTTGCACTCGGCGATGAAGGCGGTCAGTTCCGGATTGTTTTTCGCGGCGTGCTGGGCCAGCGGATGTTCGGCGGCCACGGCGCAGAAGGTCACGCCCATGACCGTGTCGGCGCGGGTGGTAAAGACGTACAGCTTGCCGTCGTTGATCAGCTCACCGGCATCGTCCATGATCACGTGCGGGAAGGCGAAGCGCACGCCGGTCGACTTGCCGATCCAGTTGGCCTGCATGGTACGCACGCGTTCCGGCCAGCCCGGCAGCTTGTTGTCGACGAAGTCGAGCAGCTCGTCGGCGTAGTCGGTGATGCGCACGTAGTACATCGGGATTTCGCGCTTCTCGATCGGCGCGCCCGAACGCCAGCCCTTGCCGTCGACGACCTGCTCGTTGGCCAGCACGGTCTGGTCGACCGGGTCCCAGTTCACGGTGCCGGTCTTCTGGTAGATGATGCCCTTCTCGAGCATCTTCAGGAACATCCACTGGTTCCACTTGTAGTATTCCGGCTTGCAGGCGGTCATTTCGCGCGACCAGTCGATGGCCAGGCCCATCGACTCCATCTGCCCGCGCATGTGGGCGATGTTCGAGTAGGTCCATTCGGCCGGCGGCACGTTGTTGGCCATCGCCGCGTTCTCGGCCGGCATGCCGAAGGCGTCCCAGCCCATCGGCATCAGCACGTTGTAGCCGTTCATCCGCAGGTAGCGGTACATCACGTCGTTGATCGTATAGTTGCGCACATGGCCCATGTGCAGCTTGCCGGATGGGTAAGGCAGCATCGAGCAGGCGTAGTATTTGCCTTTCGGGAAACGTGGATCGTTCTCGACGGCTTTGTAGGCATCGATCGACTTCCAGTATGCCTGGGCGGCCTGTTCAACTTCGGCTGGACTATATTTATCTTGCATGATGTTCTGCGGAAGAATATTGGAGGGTGAGCAGGACATTATACTGGTTCATCTTGCACTGCGGCGTAGCGGGGCGGCGCCCTTCCGCGAGCGTGACCAGTTACGCCTGATGCTTCATTTCGGTGCGGCGCAATGTGCGTAGTCAGTATCGAACCAGCCCGCCGGGCGGCAGCGCCCGTCCAGCACCGCCTGTACCCGCGCCAGGCGCAGGGCAAAGGCCGCCGGTTCGCGTACCGGGTGGTAAGCGTTCGGCGCCTTGATCATCGCGACCAGGCCGGCTGTCTGGGCGTCGTCCAGTTGCGCCAGCGGTTTACCGACATAAGCCTGCGCAGCCTGCGCCAGGCCGCGCACCTGGCGCCCCTCATGACGGCCCATGTAGACGGATTGCACATACATCGCCAGCTGGCGCTCTTTGGACAAACGGGCATTCAGCACCAGCGCCGTGATGTCGCGGCCGAAGTCGATACGCTTGCAGCAGTCGAAGACGCGGCGGTAGAACCGCTGCAGCAGGCCTTCCGTCCCGTCCAGCTGCAGGCCTTCGAGGAAGAATTCGCGCGCCAGCGCGGAGGAAATCGTGGCCACACCCTGCCCCTCGGCCAGGCTCAGGCCGGGGTGCGAATAGAAAGTGGGATCCTCGATGCGCAGCAGGATGGCGGTTTGGCGCGGCGACAGTGCGGCTGGCGCGGCCTCTTGCGGCCAGCGCGCCAGCACATCGTCGAACGCAGCGGCCGCCCAGCCGGCGGCGATGGCGAGGTAGAGGACCAGCGCCACAAGCAGCGCCAGCAAGCCCTTGCCGAGGCGTTTCATGGCGCCCTGGCCACGTCGGGATAGGCGCCCAGGGCCGCGATCTCGCGCAGGAAGCCCTGCTCCAGGTAGGCGGGAATCTTGCCGAACTCACCCAGCACGCGGGCACGGAATTCATCGCGCTCGTGCCAGCGCTCGGCGGGCAGGCCGAAGTAATTCACGGGATGGGCGGACAGTGTTGGCCCGGGCCAGTGGCGCGCCAGGGTCATCAAATAGCGGCGCATGGCGCAGACCTTGCCGATGACCAGCAGGCTGTCGACCTGCCCGAGGCCGAGCGTTTCGGCCACCCTGGCGCGGCCGAGGATCACGTTCTCGCCGGTGTTGGTGGTGGCGGTTTCCAGGATCAGGATCGATGCGGGGATGCCCAGTTCGAGCAGGCGTTCGGCGATGACCTCGGCTTCCGCGCGAGGATTGCCAGCGGTGGCGCCACCGGAGACCAGCAGATGCTTGAACATGCCGGCTTGCCAGAGGGCGTGGGTCTCGCGGCAGAATTGCTCGACGCCGTGGCGGGTACCGAACAGGAAGCCGAGGGTAGAAGGCTGCGCTGGCAGGGACGGCATGACGTAGGCGGAGATGCGCAGGAGGTCGTCGGCGGTCATGGCTATCCAGGCTGGTGAAGCTGCAGCTGCACTGTTATCGGTATGCTCGATCCGCGTGGGCTCGAGAGCCCACCCTACCGTTCATGCCGCGGGCCGTTTGCAAGCAAAGGGCGGAAGACCCGGCTAACGAATCAGCGCAGCACCAGCTTCAGTGCCGGCTGTTCGCCGTAGTCTTCGTAGCGCTCGTTGATGCCGCCGATGCAGAAGGCGATTTCCTCGACCAGGTCGGGCAGGCGTTCCTGCAGGGCGGCGCCGTCGGTGACGACGATGTCCAGCACCTCGTTCGGCTTCAGGCGGAACCGGGTCATGTTCTCGTCGTCGCGCAGGTAGCTCAGGCAGTCGACCCAGGCGTCGATGCTGTCGGCGTAGGATGCCGGAAAGCCGAAGGCGCGGCGGCTCTCGGCGTGGAAGGCCGCTTCGTCGACGATGGCGGCGCCGTTCAGTTGGACGCTGGCCATGTCAGCCTTTCAGTCCCAGCACGTCCTGCATGTCGTACAGGCCGTTCGCCTTGCCGGCGATGAAGCGCGCGCCGCGCAGGGCGCCGTGGGCGTAGGTGACGCGGCTGCTGGATTTGTGGGTGATCTCGATGCGCTCGCCGGTGCCGGCGAACAGCACCGTGTGGTCGCCGACGATGTCGCCGCCGCGCACGGTGGCAAAGCCGATGGTCGACGGGTCGCGCTCGCCGGTCACGCCTTCGCGGCCATACACGGCGCAGTCCTTCAGGTCGCGGCCGAGGGCGTCGGCGATGACTTCGCCCATCTTGAGGGCGGTGCCGGACGGGGCGTCGACCTTGTGGCGGTGGTGGGCTTCGATGATCTCGATGTCGTAGCCTTCGGCGAAGCTCTTCGCCGCCATTTCGAGCAGCTTGAGGGTGACGTTCACGCCCACGCTCATGTTCGGCGCGAACACGACCGACACCTTCTCGGCGGCGGCGCGGATCGCTTCCTTGCCGGCCTCGTCGAAGCCGGTGGTGCCGATCACGACCTGGACGCCGTGCGCGGCGCAATATTCCAGGTGCTGGAGGGTGCCTTCGGGACGGGTGAAGTCGATCAGGCAGTCGGCGCCGGCCAAGGCGCGGGCCAGGTCGGATTCGATCACGACGCCGGTCAGCTGGCCGGAAAAGGCGCCGGCATCGTGGCCGACGAAAGGCGAACCGGCGACGTCGAGCGCGCCGGACAGGGTGGCGTCGGGCGCGGCGGCGATCGCCTCGATCAACATGCGGCCCATGCGCCCGCTGGCGCCGGCGACCGCGATTTTCAGTTGCGTCATGAGGTTCTTACGGAATCGATTACTGGATGTTGTTGGTGGCCGGCGAGGCAGGCGTGATCGGCGCCACGGCGCGGGTCGGCGCGTTTTTCTTCGGGAACTTGGTCGGGCCAGCGATGCGGTCGATGTACTCGCGCTCGCTCGGCAGGTTGCCGCCATCGAAACGCTCGACGACATTGTCCTTGAAGTAGACGGTAACGCGGCTGGTGGTCAGCTCGCCGTCGCCGCGCGCCAGGTAGAAGGGGTAATCCCAGCGGGCGGCGTGGAACATGTCGGCGATCATTGGCGTGCCAAGCAGGAAGCGCACCTGGTCGCGGGTCTGGCCAGGTTTCAGCTGGGCCAGCATTTCCTGCGACACGAAATTGCCCTGCTGGATGTCCGGACGGTAAGGCGAGAACACCCAGAGGAATTTCTGCAGCTTGGAGGCCTGGGTGGTCTGGGCGCCGGCATTCGCCAGGGCAGCCGCTTTCTGGGCGTCGGCTTCCACGGCTGCCGGGGCAGTGCTCGCAGGCGCGGCCGGGCGGGTCTGGTTGCGCCAGGATGCGCAGCCGGACAGCAGGAGCGTGCAGGCGAGGCCCGCGGCGAGCGCAACGCGGGCGGTGGAACGATGAGCAAGTGCATCGGTGACGCGCATAAGTAACCTCAAAACGTTTAAGCGGGAGCTTCCAAAACGCTATATCATAAAGCACTCCGCCCATCTACGAGTAACAAACATGAGTAACAGCCCCACCGACCTGAAGGCGAGCGGCCTGAAGGCTACCCTGCCACGCCTGAAGATCCTGGAAATTTTCCAGAACAGCGAAGTACGGCACCTGACGGCGGAAGATGTCTACAAAATCCTGTTGGCCGACAACATGGACGTGGGCCTGGCAACGGTGTACCGCGTGCTGACCCAGTTCGAGCAGGCTGGCCTCTTGAACCGCAACCACTTCGAAACCGGCAAGGCCATCTACGAGCTGAACGCCGGCTCGCACCACGACCACCTGGTCTGCCTGGACTGCGGCCATGTCGAGGAATTCTTCGACGAAGAAATCGAATCGCGCCAGAACAAGATCGCCGCCGAACGCGGCTTCAAGATCGCCGAGCATGCACTGGCCATCTACGGCAACTGCATCAAGCCGGCCTGCCCTCACCGCGGCAGCAACTGATCCCCGCAGTCACAACGCAAACGGCGCCGCGGCGCCGTTTTTTTACGTCGTTTTACACGTGTACGATCACCAGCGCGAACGTGTCAGGAATGGCTCAGCGCATTCGACAGCAATTTCGCCGTGATATCGACGATCGGAATCACGCGCTCGTAGGCCATGCGCGTGGGACCGATCACGCCCAGGGTGCCGACGATCTTGCCGTTCACCTCGTAGGGTGCGGTGACCACGCTCATTTCGTCCATCGGCACCAGCTTCGATTCGCCGCCGATGAAGATCTGTACGCCGCCGGCGCGGCTGGAGACGTCGAGCAGCTGCATCAGGCCGGTCTTTTGCTCGAACATCTCGAACATCTGGCGCAGGGAAGTCATGTTCGACGACAAATCGGCCACCGACAGCAAATTGCGCTCGCCGGAAATGACCATGTCCTCGCCCTCGGCCATCGCCTCGCTGCCGGCTTCGACCGCCACCTGCATCAGGCCGGCCATGTCTTCGCGCAGCTGGCGCAGCTCGCCGGTCAGGCGCGTGCGCACCGCGTCGAACGAGAGGCCGGCGAAGTTCTGGTTCAGGTAATTGGCCGACTGCACCAGCTGGGACGGGGTGTAGTCGGCCTCGGTGAGCAGCAGCCGGTTCTGGACGTCGCCGCGCGGATCGACGATGACGAGCAGGATGCGCTTTTCCGACAGGCGCAGGAATTCGATTTGCTGGAACACCGATTCGCGCCGCGGGCTCTGCACCACGCCGGCGAACTGCGTGAGCGAGGACAGCATCTGCGCCGCGTTGGCGATGACTTTCTGCGGCTGGTGGGCCGAGAGGCACATGCGATCGGTGCCCATGCCGCCCTCGCCCAGCTGCTGCACGGTGAGCAGGGTATCGACGAACAGGCGGTAGCCGCGCGGCGTGGGCACGCGTCCGGCCGAGGTGTGGGGGCTGGCGACATAGCCCATTTCCTCGAGGTCGGCCATGATGTTGCGGATCGTGGCCGGCGACACGTCCAGGCCCGAGATCTTCGACAGCGCGCGCGAACCGACCGGCTGGCCGTCGGCGATGTAGCGCTCGACCAGGGCTTTCAGCAGGGTTTGGGCACGGGGTTCAAGTTGCATAGGGCGGCAGACAAAGGCAAAGGCAAAGCGGGAGCGGCGCGGGAAGGCGGTATCGGTACGCTTCCATTATGCACCTTTGCCATGCGGCTGTGCAGTCACGCATGCTCGTCTCCGAGCCAGGCCAGCAGTTCGCCGAAATTGGCGGCGATGGCGTCCGGCTGCACGCCCTCTTCCAGGTGGCGGCGGCTGGCGGTGCGGTTCATCCACACCGCGCGCAGCCCGGCGCGCTGGGCGCCCTGCACGTCCAGCACCAGGTCGTCGCCGACGTACACGGCCTCGTGCGGCGCCACGCCGAGCGCTTCGCAGGCGGCGTGGAAGATCGCCGGGTCCGGCTTGGCGCGCCCGAATTGCGGCGCCGCTATCGATACCTGGAAATGCTGGGCCAGGCCGATGGTCTGCAGGTCGGCGTTGCCGTTGGTAACCGAGCCGAGCAGCACCCTGTCCTTCAGGCGCAGCAGGCCGGGCAACACGTCGTCGTAGGGCAGCACGGCGTTCCGGGCAGCGAAGAACTGGACCATCGCCAGCTCGACCTTGGCCACGTCCTCGCCGGCCTGCTCGAAGGCGGCCAGCAGGCCGGCGCGGCGCAGGGCGCCCAGGTCGAGCTGGAGTTCGGGACGGCTGGCCAGCAAGGCCAGGCGCGCCTGGCGCAGGCTGTCGATGGTGAAGCGCGCGGCCACGCGCGGAGCGTTGCTGGAAAGCCACGCGAACAGGGTCTGCTCGGCTTGCAGGATCACGGGGGCGATCGGCCACAAGGTATCGTCCAGGTCGAACAGGACGGCGCGTGGCCAGGGGCGGCGGGAGGGAGTCGGGGCGGGCATCGGGCGGCAGCGGGCGAAAATGTGTGCCCGAGCATAGCGAGGCCGGTGGCGAAATGCAAACACACGCGCCCGGCGCGCGCCACCGTTACACCGTGATACAAACGGTGATGAGCCCGGGGCTTGCCAAATGCACTAAAATGATGGGCAAATTTTCTGCTTCGACGCGGCACGGACGCCGTTGCGCGTCTTGTCCAGTTCCCTTTTATTTGGAGAAATTATGATTCGTTCCCCATTGCGTGCCGGCCTCGCGCTGGCATGCGCGCTGAGCCTGGCTTCCTGCGGCGGCGGCGATGGTGAGTTTTACCTGGGCGGTACCGTGTATGGCATCAACAAGGGCCCACTGGTGCTGACGAATAACAATGGCGCCGAAGTAACGATCACCCAAGCCGGCTCCTTTTATTTCCCGGAACTGGTCGATGCCGATTCGAGTTTCGACGTCACCGTGAAGAGCGTGCCGGACAATATCGCGTCGCCGGCCGAATGCAAGGTTACCGGCGGCAAGGGCAAGGCCACCTTCAACATTTCCACCGTGGTGGTCAGCTGCACCATCAACACCCATGAACTGGGCGGCACGGTCACCGGCCTGGCCGGCTCGACCAGCGCGGAACGGCTGGTGCTGCTGAATGGCTCCGACCGCGTCGAAGTGACGCCGGCCGCCCTGCCAGCAGGCGCCGCACCGTCCAGCGTGTCGCAGCCGATCAAGTTTGCCAAAGTGCCGGAAGACGGCCGCTACGGCATCACCATCCTGAAGCAGCCGACCGACCGCGTCTGCACCGTGGCAAACGCCATCGGCACCATGCTGAAAGCGGATATCACGAATATCCAGGTCACCTGCGCCCCGGCAAACTGAAGTCCATGGAGAATAAGTTGAAGAAATCCTACCTGATCCGCTCGGCGGCCGCCCTGGCCCTGGCGGCAGCGCTCGCCTCCTGCGGCGGCGGCTCGAACTACACCATCGGCGGCGTGGTCTACGGCCTGCAGCCGAACAGCAAACTGATGCTCACCACGAACGGCATGGAAGTGACGGTCGAGCAAAAAGGCCAGATCGATAGCAGCGGCAACGTGCCGGCTGTTTCCTACAGCTTCCCGAATGAGCTCAAGTACGGCGACGTCTATAACGTGCTGCCGAAGGTCGTGAGCACGGCCGCCGACGGCACCGTTACTTACCAGCAGCCGGAGCACCAGACCTGCGTCGCGTCGGGCCGCATCAGCGACACCGCGGGCCGGCTGTCGGTCATCAGCGCCGACTACTCCTGCGCGCTGGTCACACCGACCATCGGCGGCGTAGTCAAGGGCCTGGTCACCGGCAGTGTCGTGCTGAACAATGGCAGCGACGCCAGCACCACCATCAGCGCGCCGACCACCCCGGCCACCCCGCCGGCCGACATCGCCTACACCCTTTCCACTGTTACCTACGGCAAGACCTACGGCGTGACGGTCCAGAGCAGCCCGGCGGGTTATACCTGCAGCGTGGTCAACCCGGTCGGCACGATGGGCGACAACAACATCACCAACATCGACGTCACCTGCGTCGCCAACCCGACTTGAGACAGATATATGCCGGGCTAATGACACTCATTCCAAAAGAAAATTGGATTTATATGTTGTAGCGCAGCATAATCGTACCTGTCTCCTCCAACTCTCCTCAGAAAAGAATTGGATTTAAGCCCACCCGCAACGGTGGGCTTTTTTTTTGCCCCTGCCCGTAACCCCGGCTCAGCCGAGCTTGGTGGCCGGCGACAGGCGCTTGCCGCTGACCCTCACCACCGCCATGTTCTCGCTGCCGGCCGCGGCCACCGCCTCCGCCCGCACCTGGGCCTTGTAGTTCTCGGCGCCCGCATAGCTGCCCACGCAGACCAGCAGGGCGGCGGCGACGAAGATCGATTCCATGTGTTTGAGGACGTTCATTTGATACTCCCTTCGGTTGAGTAGTGCGCCCTTGCGGTGTGCATGCGGGCTGTCGATGGGAGTACTGTAGCAAGCACCCCTCTCTCCTTCCATCGGCCTGCGACGAACTGCAAAAAGCGGGCGCCGAAGCGCGCCAGCGGGCGATATGGCGTGATGGTGCAGCGCCGCAAGCGGACTGGAGAAGGAAACGGGAGAGGAAGGCCGCGGCGGCCGCGCGGGCCGCCGGGAAGAGATTTACTGCACTGGCTTGAGGAGGTTCGCCAGCGCCACGTACTGCTCGAGCGACACCGTTTCCGGGCGCACGCCGGGGTCGATGCCGGCATCGCGCAGCTGCTGTTCGGTGAACATGCCGGCCACGCAATTGCGGATCACCTTGCGGCGCTGCGAGAAGGCCTTCTGCACCACCGCTTCCAGGGTCGGGCCGTCGGCCGGCAGCTGGCGCCGCGTCGGCACCATGCGCACGATGGCCGACTCCACCTGCGGCGGCGGATCGAAGGCGGTCGGCGGCACGATGAACATCAGCGCCATGTCGTAGCGCCATTGCAGCATCACCGACAGGCGGCCATAGGCCTTGGTGCCCGGCTCGGCCACCATGCGCTCGACCACTTCCTTTTGCAGCATGAAGTGCTGGTCTTCGATCAGGTGGGCGAAGTCGGCCAGGTGGAACAGCAGCGGGCTGGAAATGTTGTACGGCAAATTGCCGACCACGCGCAGCTTCTGCCCCTCCGGCACCGGAATCGAACCGAAGTCGAATTTCAGGGCGTCGCCGGCGTGGATGGTGAGCTTTTCGCGCGGATAGGCTTTTTCCAGGCGCGCCACCAGGTCGCGGTCGAGTTCGACCACGTGCATGTGCTCGAGTTCCTTCAGCAGCAGCGCCGTCATCGCCGCCAGGCCAGGGCCGATCTCGACCATCGCCTCGCCGCGGTGCGGACCGATGGCGTCGATGATGTCGCTCAGGACCTGTTTATCGGTCAGGAAGTTCTGGCCGAAGCGCTTGCGTGCTACGTGTTTCATTGGTGCTTTCGTTTAATGTGGGATGGCGCGGCTGGCCGCGACCATGGACGCCGCGGCGCGGATCGCCTCTTCCATGCTGCCGCAGTCGGCATGGCCCAGGCCCTGCGCCGCCAGGTCGAGCGCCGTGCCATGGTCGACCGAGGTGCGGATCAGGGGCAGGCCCAGGGTGACGTTGATGCCGCGCCCGAAGGTGGCGTGCTTCAGCACCGGCAAGCCCTGGTCATGGTACATGGCCAGCACGCAGTCGGCATCGTGCAGGTACTTCGGCTGGAATAGGGTATCGGCCGGATACGGCCCGCGCGCATCGATGCCGCGCGCGCGCGCCGCAGCCAGGGCCGGTTCGATGACCTCGATTTCCTCGCGCCCCAGGTAGCCGTTTTCCCCGGCATGCGGGTTCAGGCCCGTCACCAGGATGCGCGGCGCGGCGATGCCGAATTTGGTTTGCAGGTCGTGCTGCACGATGGCGAGCACGCGCGCCAGGCCCTCTTGCGTGATCGCGCCCGGCACGTCCTTCAGGGGCAGGTGGGTAGTGGCCAGCGCCACGCGCAAATAGGGCTGGTCGCCAAGCGGCTGGCCGGCGAGCATCATCACCACCTGTCCGGTGCCGGTCTTCTCGGCCAGGTATTCGGTGTGGCCGGAAAAGGCGACGCCGGCATCGTTGATGGTGCTCTTTTGCAGCGGCGCGGTGACGATGGCGTCGAACCACCCTGCCCGCACGCCTTCGACGGCCAGGTCGAGCGTGGCCAGCACGGCGCGGCCGTTCTCGCGGTCGAGGGTGCCCGGCACCACGTGGGCGGCGAGCGGCACGTCGACCACGGCGATGCGGTCGTAGCCGAAGTGCGGCAGGCCGCCGTTCCTCAGCGCCTGGACCGACAGCGCCGACAGGCGGATCGCCGGGTCGAGCAGGCTGGCGGTGAGCGCGAGGAAGGCGGCGTCGCCGACCAGCACGCAGTTGGCCGATGCGCGCAGCGCCCAGGCCGCGCGGATCGCGATTTCAGGACCGATGCCGGCCGGCTCGCCGACCGTGAGCGCCAGGGCCGGACGCGCCGCCTGCACCGTCATGCTCAGCCTTCCTCGCGGAACTCGACGTAGGCGCGGTCGCGCACTTCGCGCGCCCAGTCCTCGAAGGCTTCGCCGAGCTTACGCTCGCGGATGACCTGGCGCGCGCGGTTGCGTTCCTTCTGCGCGGTCACGTCCTCGCTCTTGCGCTCGAGTACCTGGATCAGGTGGAAGCCGAACGGGGTCTCGACCACGCCGGAGATCTGGTTCGGCTTCAGGGCCGCCATCGCGGTTTCGAATTCCGGCATCACGTCGCCCGGGTACAGCCAGCCCAGGTCGCCGCCCTTGGAGGCGGAGCCGTTGTCCTGCGAGTTCTGGCGCGCCAGGTCCTCGAAGGTGGCCGACTTGCTGTCGAGCTTGGCCTTGAGTTCTTCCAGCTTGCGCTTGACCTCGGCCGCCGGCATGGTCGGCGTGGCCTTCATGAGGATGTGGCGGGCGCGGGTCTGTTCGATGACCGCCTGGTCCGGCGTGGCGGCGCCGGCCAGGCTGCGCTTCTCGACCAGCTTCAGGATGTAGAAGCCGACGTTGGTCTTGATGACCGGCGTGACCTGGCCGGGGTTCAGCTTGCGCAGTTCGGTCGAGAACACCGGCGGCAGGCGGTCGGCCTCGCGCCAGCCGATGGCGCCGCCCTTCAGGGCGTCGCCGGCATCGGAATAGGTGGCGGCGACCTTGGCGAAGTCGGCGCCGGTGCGCAGCTGGCGCATCACCTCCTCGGCGCGGGCGCGGCGCGCGGCGATCTGCTCGGGCGTGGCGTTGGCCGGGATGCCGACCAGGATCTGCGCGATGTCGACCTCGATGCGGTCGGCGGCGGCGGCCTTCTCGGCGGCCAGGAAGGTGTCGATCTCGGCGTCCGAGACCTGGATCTTGCTGTCGACCTCGTGCTCGCGCAGGCGCTGCATCATGATCTCGTTGCGGATCTCTTCGCGGAAGGCGGCAAAGGCCATGCCTTCTTTTTCCATCTGGTTGCGCATGTCCTGGACCGACATCTTCTGGTCCTGGGCGATGCGGCCGATGGCGGCGTCGAGCTGGCGGTCGTCGACGCGCACGCCCATTTCCTTGGCCAGCTGGACCTGGGCGCGCTCGACGATCATCGCCTCGACCACCTGGCGCTCGAGGTCGGCCTGGGGCGGCAGCTGGGTGTTCTGGGCGCGCAGGCGCTGGACGATCTGGGCCACGCGGCCGCGCACTTCGTTGCGGGTGATGACCTCGTCGTTGACGACCACGCGGATGGCGTCGACGACGTTGGCGTTGCTAGAGGCCGGCGGCAGGAAGCCGCTGCCCGGATTGGCTGGAGCCGTACCGGTGGCAGGACCAGATGCGGGAGTCGCCTGGCCAAGGGCCGTGCCGGCCGTGAGCGCGCACAGCAGCGCCGCTGCGAGCTTAAAGTGATGCAAACGGGTAGTACGCATAATCTGGAAAGCACTCATTCAGGTCAAAAATCATGGTCCCGGTCAGCGCCGGCCGACGTTGGTGTTCAGCCGGGTATAGCCGGGAATACTCTTGTAAAACGAATCCAGCGGATTGCCCATGCCGAAGCCCGACAGGCCGTTCAGCTCGAGCTGGAAGAACACCGGCGTCGAGGTCGACTGGGCCGCCGTCACGAAGCGCTGCGCGCCCATCCGGAATACCCAGCAATCGGCCTTGTATTCCAGCCCGACCAGGCCTTCCAGCACCTTGTGGTCCTGCAGCGAGTAGCTGACGCGGCCGACGCCGAACCAGCGCGTCGACAGCGGCCACTGGGCCGAGAGGTCGACGTTGCGGAAACTGTCGCGCACGTAGCGGTACTCGGCATTCAGCACCTTCAGCAGGCCCGGGGTCCAGCGCACGCCATAGTTGCGGCTGTAGACGCTCGAACTCGTCGCGTCGTATTGTACGCTGGCGTCGACGTTCAGGTTCTCGATGATGCGGCCCGATGCCGCCAGCAGCAGGTCGGAGCGGTCCTTGCGGTCCTGGACCGAGCGGCCCGGCATCTGCACGCGCGGCTCGGTGAAATAGAAACGCTGGCCGAAGGCCAGGCGCAGGCGCTCGGCACCGCTGCCCTCGATGTAGCGCGACACCAGCGCCGCGGTCAGCTGGTTGGCGTCGGACACGCGGTCGTTGCCCACGAAGCGGTTTTCGCTGAACAGCTGGGCGTAGCTGAAGCCGGTTTCGCCGCTGTCGAAGATCGGGAAGTCGTCCTGGTTCTTGTACGGCGTGCGCACGTAGAACAGGCGCGGCTCCAGGGTCTGGGTGGCGGCGGTGCCGAACAGCGAGGCCTCGCGCTCGAACACCATGCCGGCATCGACCGAGAAGGTCGGCAGTGCGCGCGACAGGCTGGTTTCGCGGCCGGCGTTGCTGTCCATGTCGTACTGGCTGGCATGCAGCATCAGCTTCGGCGTGATGTAGTAGCCCGGCCGCACCCACGGGTAGCTCACCTGCGACAGCACCACGGCGCGGTTGCCGCTGTCCAGGGTCGAGTGGGTGAAGCGGGTCGCCTCGGCGTCGAGCGACCAGTCGAAGCCGTTGACGTCGAAGCGGCCGGTGTGGAAGTTCACCTGCGGCAGGCGCGCATAGGGTTTCGAGATCGCCAGCGCCGGATTGGTGGCCGCCGCCGGTTCCTGCAGCACCTGGAAGTTCTGGGCACGCACGGTCAGGTTCCAGAACTCGGTGTTGTAGGCCGAGGAGAATTCGCGCACCAGCTGGCGCTCGGCGCTGACCGAGACCGAACGCGAGAAATCGCTCAGGTACTGGTCGTCGGAGGCGCCGTGCAGGTTCCAGCCGAAGGACCAGTTCGGGCTCAGCTGCTGGTTGTGCAGCGAGTCGACCAGCCAGCGGTCGGTCTTGGTGATGCGGTCGTTGCGCAGGAATTCGAAGTGGGTCTCGCCGCTGTAGGGGCCGCGCTCGGTGGCGCCGAGGTAGCGCCCGGTCGCGCCCAGCTGCAGGCCGCGGTCGAACATCATGCGCGGGTACACGGTCAAATCGCGGTTCGGCGCGATGTTGAAGTAATACGGCACCATGATCTCGGTCTTGCCCTTCGAGCCGGCGCCGATCGTGGGCGGCAGCCAGCCCGAGCGGCGCGCGCCCGACAGCGAGAACGACAGCGCAGGCGTGCCGAGGATGGGCACGTCCTTGAAATAGACGATGGTCTTGCCGGCGATGCCGACATCGCGCCCGGAATCCAGGCGCAGCGTGCTCGACTTCAGGTACCAGTCGGGGTCCGGGCCTTCGCAGGTGCTGTAGGTGCCGTCGACCACCAGGGCCTGGTCTTCGCCGAGGAAGTCGATGCGGTCGGCGCGGCCCTGGGCGTTATTCATCTGCAAACGGTATTGCGGATTCAGGAACCAGCCGCGCCCGGTTTCCAGGTTCAGCTGCAGCGAATCGCCCTGGTAGCGGTCGCCGAAGCGCCACAAATTGACGTTGCCGCTGGCCGTGACTTCGTCCTCGACCAGGCGGTAGCAGGCCGTGTCGGCGGTCATTTTCATCTGGCCGCGCTCGATCTCGACATCGCGGGCCAGGTTGATCTCGCGGTCGGGGCGGCCGCCGATTTCCTCGGCGCGCACGGTGACGGGAAGATCTTGTTCGTCAGCACGGGACGTAGCGGGCGCGGTTTGCGCATGCAAGGGCCCCGTGGCCAAGGTAACGAGAGCGGAAAAGGCGACTGCCTGCCGCTGCGGGAATGGTAGGGCCGTAAACCAGCTCATGGAAACTTTGGCTGCACCATAAAGGGCGATTTTTTGGATTGAATCCCTTATTATATGGGAATTAGCTCACTCAACCGGTTTCCCTCAGGCGTTTCATGTCTCCTTCGTATCAAAATTCCCCCACTTCCGCCGAACACGATGCGCGCCTGGCGCTGCTGACCGAATGGCTGGGTTCACTCGACTTGGTGGACACCGCCACGCGCCGCCCGGCGTCGTCGGATGCGAGCTTCCGCCGCTACTTCCGTCTCGATGTGGCGCCGGCGCTACGCGGCAAGCTGGGCGACACCCTGATCGCCATGGATGCGCCGCCCGAGCGCGAGAACGTCCCGGCCTTCATCCACGTCCAGGGCCTGCTGCACGAAGCCGGCGTCACCGTGCCTGCCATCGTCGCGCGCGATGTCGAACGCGGCTTCCTGCTGCTGTCCGACCTCGGCACCACCACCTATTTGCAGCGCCTCGACCCCGACAATTCCGCCTTCATGTATTCGGACGCGGTCGACGCCCTGATCAAGTTCCAGCTGCACAGCCAGCCCGGCGTACTGCCGGAATTCGACCGCGCCTTCGTGCTGCGCGAGATGAACCTGTTCCCCGAGTGGTACCTGGGGCGCCACCTGGGCGCCACGCTCGGCGAGGCCCAGCAGGCCCAGCTCGACAAGGTGTTCGAGGCCATCACCGCCAACGTGCTGGCCCAGCAGCAGGTCTTCATGCACCGCGATTTCCACTCGCGTAACCTGATGTTCCTCGACGCCGGCAACCCCGGCGTGCTGGATTTCCAGGACGCCGTGTACGGCCCGGTCACCTACGACCTGGCCTCGCTGCTGCGCGACGCCTACATCCAGTGGGACGAGGAGATCGTGCTCGACTGGGTCGTGCGCTACTGGCAAAGCGCCAAGCAGGTCGGCCTGCCGGTGAACCCGGACATCGACGCCTTCTACCGCGACTTCGAGTTCATGGCCCTGCAGCGCCACCTGAAAATCCTGGGCATCTTCTGCCGCCTGAACTACCGCGACGGCAAGGACATCTACCTGGGCGATTTGCCGACCGTGCTGGACTACGTGCGCAAGACCGCCAACCGCTACACCGAACTCAAGCCCCTGCTGCGCCTGCTCGACACCTTCGATGCCTTCGGCGACAGCGGCAAGCCGCAAGTCGGCTACACCTTCTGAGCGTATTGTCGAGAATTCCATGAAAGCCATGATCTTCGCCGCCGGCCGCGGCGAGCGCATGCGTCCGCTGACGGACACTTGCCCGAAACCCCTGCTCAAGGTGCGCGGCCGTCCGCTCATCACCTGGCACGTGCTGAACCTGGTGCGCGCCGGGATCACCGACATCGTCATCAACCATGCCCACCTCGGCCACATGATCGAGGAAGAACTCGGCGACGGCAGCAAGTACGGCGCGCGCATCGTGTATTCGCACGAGCCGCAGGCGCTGGAAACGGCGGGCGGCATCGCCAACGCGCGCCACCTGCTGGGCGAAGAACCCTTCCTCGCCATCTCGGCCGACATCTACGCGCCCTATTTCGATTACGCGCAGGTGCTCGAGGCCCTACCCGACCGCGACATGCTGGGCCAGCCGATTCCGCCGGAAAAGCGCGACATCGCCTGGCTCTACCTGACGCCGAATCCCTGGCACAACCCGGAAGGCGACTTCGGGATGAACATGTACTCGCTGACCAACGACGGCAACCCGAAGTGGAACTTCGCGAACATCGGCGTCTACCGTCCCGAGATGTTCGACGGCATCGCGCCGGGCGAAGTGATGCGCATCGGCCCGCTGATGCGCAGCTTCATCGAGCAGGGCCGCATCGGCGGCGAGATCTACCACGGCCCCTGGGTCAACGTCGGTACCGTGGAGCAGCTCGAGGAGCTGAACGCGCCCATGGCCAAAAAGGCCGGCGCGTGAATCCCTACGCCGCGCGCCGCGCCCACCTGGCCCAGGCCATGGCACCGGGCGCGGTGGCGGTGCTGGCCACCGCGCCGGAAGCGCTGCGCAACGGCGACAGCGAGTATCCCTACCGCCACGACAGCTACTTCTATTACCTGAGCGGTTTTACGGAGCCGGAAAGCGTGCTGGTGCTCGTGGCCGCGCGCGGCGCCGTGCCGGCCCGGGCTATCCTGTTCTGCCGCGAAAAGAACGTCGAGCGCGAGACCTGGGAAGGTGTTCGCTACGGCCCCGACGCCGCGCGCGCGGCCTTTGGGGTCGACGAGGCGTTTCCGGTTGCCGAGCTCGACGTACACATGGCGCGCCTGCTGGCCGACGCGCCGGCGCTGTACTACGCGCATGCCCACGATGCGGCCTTCGACGCGCAGGTGGCCGGCTGGCTGAAGGCGGTGCGGGCGCAGTCGCGCAGCGGCGTCACGGCGCCGGCGCGCATCGAGCACCTGCTGCCCCTGCTCGACGAGATGCGCCTGCTGAAGGATGCGCAGGAACAGGCGCTGATGGCGAAGTCGGGCGAGATCGCCGGCGCCGCCCACCTGCGCGCCATGCGCGCCGCCAGGCCCGGCATGTTCGAGTACGAACTCGAGGCCGAGCTGCTCTACGAGTTCCGCCGCAACGGCGCCCAGTTCCCGGCCTATACGCCCATCGTGGCGAGCGGCGCCAACGCCTGCATCCTGCACTACAACGCCAACAATGCGCGGACGAAGGACGGCGACCTGGTGCTGATCGACGCCGGCTGCGAGTTCGACAGCTATGCCTCCGACATCACGCGCACCTTCCCGGTGAATGGCGTGTTCAGCGCACCGCAGCGCCAGCTGTACGAACTGGTGCTGCGCGCCCAGGACGCGGCGCTGGCCGCGATCCGCCCGGGCCGGCCCTACAGCGATTTCCACGAGGCCGCCGTGCAGGTGCTGGCCGAAGGCATGCTCGACCTGGGCCTGCTCGAGCGCGCGAAGTACGGCAGCGTCGAGAACGTGCTGGCCGAGCGCGCCCATACGCAGTTCTACATGCACGGCACCGGCCACTGGCTGGGGCTGGACGTGCACGACGCCGGCGCCTACCGCGACCTGGCGCTGGAAGGGAAACCCTCGCGCCTCCTGGTGCCGGGCATGGCGCTGACGGTGGAACCGGGCATCTACGTGCGTCCGGCCCCGGGCGTGCCGGAAGCGTTCTGGAACATCGGCATCCGCATCGAGGACAACGTGATCGTGGACGAAGCCGGTGCGCGGGTATTATCGGGGGCGGCGCCGAAGTCGGTTGCCGAGATCGAAGCGTTGATGCGCGAAGCCCTGATGGGAGGACAATGATGGAACAGCACCAGGACAATTACGATGTGGCGATCTGCGGCGCCGGCCCGGTGGGCCTGGCCCTGGCCGCCCTGCTGGCGCGGCGCGGCATCGACGGCAAGCGCATCGTGCTGGTCGATGCGCGCGCGCTCGGCCAGTCGATTGCCGACCCGCGCTCGATCGCGCTGGCCTGGGGCAGCCGCATGCTGCTCGAGGAAATCGGCGCCTGGCCCTTCCCGGCCACGCCGATCCACAGCATCCACGTCTCGCGCCGCGGCCATCTCGGGCGCAGCCTGATGGACCGCAGCGAGCACAAGCTCGACGCCCTCGGCTACGTCACCCGCTACGGCGAGGTGGTCGATGCGCTGGCGCGCGCGGCGCAAAGCGCCGGGGTCGAGGTGATCCGCCCGGCGCGCGTGGCGTCGCTCGACGAAAGCGGCGACCATGTCAGCCTGGCCCTGGACGATGGCCGCACCCTCACCGCCCAAGTGGCGGTCGGCGCCGAAGGCGGCGTGTTCGGCCAGCAGGAAGACCGCAAGCAGACCCGCGATTATGGCCAGCATGCCGTGATCGCACGCGTAGCTGCCAGCAGCCCGATCGCGCACCGCGCCTTCGAGCGCTTTACCGACGAAGGGCCGCTGGCCCTGCTGCCGCAGGAAGGCGCCGATGGCTTGCAGTACGCGCTGGTCTGGTGCGTGCAGCCGGAACGCGCCGCGGCCCTGCAGGCGATGGAAGAGCAGCGCTTCCTGCACGAGCTGGGCGAGGCCTTCGGCGGGCGCCTGGGGCGCTTCACCAGGGTCTCGGCGCGCGCCAGCTATCCGCTCGGGCTGAACGCCGAGGCCTACGCCACCACGCGCACGGTTGCCATCGGCAATGCGGCGCAAACCCTGCACCCGGTGGCCGGCCAGGGCCTGAACCTGGGCCTGCGCGACGCCGCCGTGCTGGCGCGCCTGCTGGCGCGCTGCCCGGGACCGGAAGGCATCGGCCGCTTCCTGGGCGAACGGGCGCAGGACCGCAAGCTCACCATCGCCCTCACCGACACCATGGCGCGCGCCTTTGTCGGCAGCGGGCCGCTGCAATCGGTGCTCGGGCTGGGCTTGGCGGCGCTCGATGCCCTGCAGCCGGCGCGCACCTTGCTGGCCGAAGTCATGATGTACGGGCGGCGCGGCGGGTCGTCGTTCTTGCCGCATCGGCAGGACTGACACTTCTGCGCCTCGTGTGGTGGGCACGAGTGCCCACCACACGAGGCTGTCAATTTTTGTTGACGGGTGCTTGAGTGTCAATTAATCTTGACACATCAATCCACCACGGAAACACCATGTCCACCCAGCCCGGCCCCCTCTCGCCCGAACAACGCGCCAATTTGCAGCACGCCATCGAAGCCGCCGTCGTCGCCCACGCCAGGCTGGCCGACACGCCAGACGCCGAAGCCGGCAACACCCTGCGCCTGCTGGCAGCCAGCAGCGCCGGCCTGCAAATCTGCGAAGGCCTGCAGCAGGAAGCGGTTGGCCGGGCGCGCGGGGCTGGCCGCTCCTGGGCCGAACTCGGCACGCTGATGGGCATCACGCGCCAGGCGGCGCAGCAGCGCTTTACGCCGTCCGGCAAGAAGGCATGGTTTGCCAAGGAGTGGGTCGCCCATTGGGATGGCCACGACATCCGGGTGCGCAATTCCTGGAACGACGGCTTGAAGCTCTTCGTCGACGGCGAACAGGTGGCCGAGAACGGCAGCATGTTCGCGCTCGACAAGAACCGCCCCTTCGTCGCCGCCACGGTGACGCGCGCCGACGGCAAGACCTTCCTGGTCGAAGTCTACGCCTATGCCCTGCTCTCGGTCAGCGTCAAGATCGTGGTCGACGGCAAGCAGATCGCGGGCGACGTCTTTTAAGGCTTACTCCACCGCTTTCACCATCGACTCGATCACCTTCTTCGCATCGCCGAACACCATCATCGTGTTCGGCATGTAGAACAAGTCGTTGTCCAGGCCCGCGTAGCCCGAGGCCATCGAGCGCTTGTTGACGATGATGCTCTTGGCTTTATAGGCCTCGAGAATCGGCATGCCGGCGATCGGCGATGTCGGGTCTTTCGCCGCCGGGTTCACCACGTCGTTCGCGCCCAGCACCAGCACCACGTCGGTCTGGCCGAATTCGCCGTTGATGTCTTCCATCTCGGCCACCTGGTCGTAAGGCACCTCGGCCTCGGCCAGCAGCACGTTCATATGGCCCGGCATGCGCCCCGCTACCGGGTGGATCGCATAGCGCACCGTTACGCCGTGGGCGGTGAGCTTGTCCACCAGTTCCTTCACCGAGTGCTGGGCGCGCGCCACCGCCAGGCCATAGCCCGGCACGATGATCACCGATTCGGCGTTCTGCAGGATGAAGGCGGCATCCTCGGCCGAACCGGATTTCACCGGACGCTGCTCTTTCGCGCCGCCCGCTTCGCTGGCCGCCTCGCCGCCGAAGCCGCCCAGGATCACGTTGAAGAAGGAGCGGTTCATGGCCTTGCACATGATGTAGGACAGGATGGCGCCGCTCGAGCCCACCAGCGAGCCGGCGATGATCAGCATCGAATTGTTCAGCGAGAAGCCGATGCCGGCCGCGGCCCAGCCCGAGTAGGAATTCAGCATCGACACCACCACCGGCATGTCGGCGCCGCCGATCGGGATGATGATCAGCACGCCCAGGATAAAGGAGAGCGCCGCCATGATGGCGAACGGCGTCCAGGCCGGCGCCGCGCCATCGGAGAAGCAGAACACCAGCCCCAGCGCGATGATTGCGATTGCAATCACCAGGTTCAGGATATGCTGGCCGCCAAAGCGCACCGGCGCGCCCTGGAACAGGCGGAACTTGTATTTGCCCGACAGCTTGCCGAAGGCGATGACGGACCCAGAGAAGGTGACGGCGCCGACAAAGGTGCCGATGAAGAGTTCGAGCCGGTTGCCGAAAGGCAGCGCGCCGCCGCGCTCGGCGATGTTGAAGGCCCAGGGCTCGGACACGGCCGCCACCGCGATGCAGACGGCGGCCAGGCCGATCAGCGAGTGCATGGCCGCCACGAGCTCCGGCATCTTGGTCATCTCGACCTTTTTCGCGGCAATCGCGCCGATCACGCCGCCCACCACCACGCCCAGCAGCACCAGGGTAAAGCCCATGCCGCCGCCCGCATGCGCGCTCGCCTGCGCGGCAAATTCGGCCTGCAGCTTGACGATCAGCGCAATCGTGGTGGCCACCGCAATCGCCATCCCGGCCATGCCGAAGGTATTGCCCATGCGCGCAGACGATGGCGAGGACAAGCCCTTCAGCGCCTGGATGAAGCAGACCGAGGCCACCAGGTAGAGCAGCGTGACCATGTTCATGCTGATCATGTTCATGCGGCCTCCTTGGCGGCGGCCTTGGACGAAGCCTCGACTTTCGGCGCCGCCTTCGGTTCTTTTTTCTTGAACATCTCCAGCATGCGCTGGGTGACGAGGAAGCCGCCGAACACGTTCACCGCGGCCAGGGCCACGGCCACGGTGCCCATTATCTGGCCGAGCGCGCCTTCGGTGAGGCCGGCGGCCAGCATGGCGCCGACGATGATGATGGCGGAAATGGCGTTGGTGACGGCCATCAGCGGCGTGTGCAGCGCCGGGGTGACGGTCCAGACGACGTGGTAGCCGACGTAGATCGCCAGCACGAAGATGATCAGGTTGATGATGGTGTGGCTGATGTCCATTCCCGTCTCCTGTTATTTTCTGAGCGATTCGCCCTGGTGGCACAGCAGCGTGGCGCGCACGATCTCGTCTTCCAGGTCGATGTGGAACCCGTCGTCCTTGTCGAACACCAGCTTCAGGAAGTCGAGTACGTTGCGCGCGTACAGGGCCGAGGCGTCGGCCGCCACCAGCGCCGCCAGGTTCGGCTCGCCGATCAGGGTGACGCCATGCTTGACCACGGTCTTGCCAAGTTCCGTCAGCGGGCAGTTGCCGCCCTGCTCGATGGCCATGTCGACGATCACCGAGCCCGGTTTCATGGCCTGCACGGTTTCCTCGCGTATCAGCACCGGCGCCGGCCGGCCCGGGATCAGGGCGGTGGTGATGATGATGTCGGCCAGTTTCGCGCGCTCGTGCACGAGTTCGCCCTGGCGCCGCATCCAGTCGGCCGGCATCGGCCGCGCATAGCCGCCCACGCCTTGCGCGATCTCGCGCTCTTCCTCGGTCACGAAAGGCACGTCGATGAACTTGGCGCCCAGCGACTCGACCTGCTCCTTCACCGGCGGGCGCACGTCCGAGGCTTCGATCACGGCGCCCAGGCGCTTGGCGGTGGCGATCGCCTGCAGGCCGGCCACGCCCACGCCCATGACCAGCACGCGCGCCGCCTTGACCGTGCCGGCGGCCGTCATCAGCATCGGCATGAAGCGCCCATAGGTGTTTGCGGCCAGCAGCACGGCCTTGTAGCCGGCGATGTTGGCCTGCGAGGACAGCACGTCCAGCGACTGCGCGCGCGTGATGCGCGGCGCCGCTTCCAGCGCAAAGGCGGTCAGGCGGGCGCCGGCCATGGCGGCGATGTTATCAAGATCGAAAGGATTCAGCATGCCGACCACGACGGCGCCGGGCTGCATGCGGGCGCGCTCGGATGCGCTCGGGGCGCGCACCTTGAGCACGAGTTCGGCGCCGAAGGCCTGGTCGGCGCCGACGATGGCCGCGCCGGCGGCGGCATAGGCTTCGTCGGTCACGGCGGCGTGCAGCCCTGCGCCGGACTGGACAAGGACCTGGTGCTTGCCCGCGAGTTTCTTGACCGTTTCCGGAGTCGCCGCCACGCGCGTTTCGCCTGGTTTTGTCTCCGCTGGAATGCCAATTCTCATGCACGCCTCCCTTTCGTATGGGTTTTGTGTTCACAATCTAACACGTAAACATGCACAAGAATCTACTGATATTGACAATGCCATCCAGCTCGGCACTGGCATGGCAAATACGATACAGCCGAGCCGGGATAGCACTGTTTTTTGTATCAATTCGGCCCATTTGGCGGCTTTTTTGCTGCATTGCACACGTACTGTCGAGCAACGCTTTGCGGGCCGCTGTAGAATATCGGCTCATTTCCAAGGACGCGCATGACCCATACCTTCAGACCGTCAGTCACCGTTGCCGCCATCATCGAACGCGATGGCCGTTTCCTCCTGATCGAGGAAGAGACGAGCGAAGGGATCAAGCTGAACCAGCCGGCCGGTCACCTCGACCCGCACGAGTCGCTGGAGCAGGCGGTGGTGCGCGAATCGCTGGAAGAAACCGCGCACGAGTTCCTGCCCGAGGCGCTGGTCGGCATGTACATGTCGCGCTACCACTCGAAGTCGCGCAATGCCGACGTCACCTACTTGCGCTTCACCTTCTGCGGAAAAGCCGGCAAACAGTATGACCAGCCGCTCGACGAAGGCATCCTGCGCACCTTGTGGATGACGCGCGACGAGATCGCCGCCAGCGCCGAACGCCACCGCAGCCCCATCGTGCTGCAATGCGTGGACGATTACCTCGCAGGCAAGCGCACGGAACTGGCGCTGCTGCACACCCATCCATCGGTGTTCGAGGGTGGGCTGACCACCACAAATCAGGTTTAAAAAAATGAGCAAGAAAAAAGTCGTGATCGGGATGTCGGGCGGAGTCGACTCCTCGGTCGCGGCGTGGATGTTGAAGGAACAAGGCTACGACGTGGTCGGCCTGTTCATGAAGAACTGGGAAGACGACGACGACTCCGAATACTGCTCGACGCGCCAGGACTGGATCGACGCGGCCAGCGTGGCCGACGTGGTCGGCGTCGACATCGAGGCCGTCAACTTCGCCGCCGAATACAAGGACCGCGTGTTCGCCGACTTCCTGCGCGAATACCAGGCCGGCCGCACGCCGAACCCGGACGTCCTCTGTAACGCCGAGATCAAGTTCAAGGCTTTCCTCGACCACGCGATGAAGCTGGGCGCCGATTTAATAGCAACCGGGCATTATGCCCGCGTGCGCGAAAACCCGGCCGGCAAATTCGAGCTGCTCAAAGCGTTCGACGCAACGAAAGACCAGAGCTACTTCCTGCACCGCCTGAACCAGGCGCAGTTGTCGAAGTCGCTGTTCCCGCTGGGCGAGATCCCGAAGACCGAAGTGCGCAAGATCGCCGAGAAGCTGCAGCTGCCGAATGCCGCGAAAAAGGATTCGACCGGCATCTGCTTCATCGGCGAGCGCCCTTTCCGCGACTTCCTGAACCGCTACCTGTCGCACCAGCCCGGCCCGATCAAGCTCGACAACGGCCAGACGGTGGGCGAGCACATCGGCCTGTCGTTCTACACGCTGGGCCAGCGCAAGGGCATCGGCATCGGCGGCCTGAAGTCGCACAAGAACGCCGACGGCACGGGCGAGCCATGGTTCGTGGCGCGCAAGGACATCGCGACCAACACCCTGTACATCGTGCAGGGCCATGACCATCCGTGGCTGCTGTCCTCGCGCCTGGAAGCCGGCCAGGCCAGCTGGGTGGCAGGCGAGGCGCCGCAGCCGCGCCTGCTGTCGGCCAAGACCCGCTACCGCCAGCAGGACGTGGCCTGCCGCGTGCTGGCCGAAGGCATGGACCGCTTCGCGCTCGACTTCACCGACCCGCAATGGGCGGTCACGCCAGGCCAGTCGGCCGTGCTCTACGACGGCGACATCTGCCTCGGCGGCGGCATCATCGACGGCGCCCAGGGCGTCTGAACGGAGGGGCGGCCTCCCCTTCGCCCGCGGCTGTCGATCCGGTACGGTGGGCCGGGCCGCGCTAGGCACCCCGTGCCCACGCGGAACGCCGATCATTGTTGGCCGATCAAACGGCACATCGTTAACCCCACGATGGCCACCTGCCAAGCCAGCACAAAAAAATCCTCCCCCCTTAACACTTCTCCATCGAGTTCCCCACTAACCGGCCGTTACTCTAGTTTCCCGAACAGCCCACGAAGCGGAACACCATGAACATCGCCAACTTGCGCGTCCGGACCCGGCTCTTCGCCGGCTTCGGTCTCCTGTGCGCCTTCCTCATCGTCGTCGTCGTCCTCGGCACGGCCATGCTCGGCCGGATCAAAACCGGCACCGACGTCATCGTCAGCAACTACATGCCGAAGATCGCGGCCTCGAACGCCGTGCTCACCGAGGTCAACAACGTCTCGATCGCGCTGCGCAACATGATGCTGAACGCCGACCCGGCCGACCGCAAGGCGCAAGCCGCCGACGTGGAAAAAGCACGCGCCGCCATCGCCGCCACCTTCGCCAGGCTGGAGGCCAGTATCGTCAGCGCAGAAGGCAAGGCCCTGCTCAGCCAGGGCCTGGACTACAACACGAAGTTCGTCGCCGCCCAGGACGTGCTGCTGCGCCATATCGGCGCCGGCGAGCTCGACCAGGCGTCCGCCTACCTGGTCGGCACCTACCGTCCGCTGCTGGCCGAGTACCGCAAGGTGATCAATGGCCAGATCGACATGCAGAATCAGCTGGCTGCCCAGGCCGCGCTGGACGCCGACGCCACCTACGCCAGCACGCTGCGCCTGATGCTGGCCCTGAGCGCCGCGATCCTGGCGCTGGCCGGCTTGACCGCCTGGAGCATCACCGCCTCGATCACGACGCCGGTGGCGCGCGCCCTGGCGATCGCCGAAACCGTGGCCGCGGGCGACCTCACCAGCCGCATCGAGGTGAACACGAAGGATGAACTCGGCCAGTTGCTGGCGGCCCTGAAGCGGATGAACGACAGCCTGCTGTCCACCGTGAGCACGGTGCGCGGCGGCACCGAGCTGATCGCCTCGGCTTCGTCGCAGGTGGCGGCCGGGAGCATGGACTTGTCCTCGCGTACCGAGGAACAGGCCAGTGCCCTGGAAGAAACGGCGTCGTCGATGGAAGAGCTGACCTCGACCGTGCGCCAGAACGCCGACAACGCACGCCAGGCCAACACCCTGGCCGGCGTGGCCTCGACGGTGGCCGAACGCGGCGGCGCCGTGGTCAGGCAGGTGGTGGGCACCATGGACGCCATCAACGACGCTTCGCGCCGCATCGCCGACATCATCGGCGTCATCGACGGCATCGCCTTCCAGACGAATATCCTGGCGCTGAACGCGGCGGTGGAAGCGGCGCGCGCCGGCGAACAGGGGCGCGGCTTCGCGGTCGTGGCCTCCGAGGTGCGCAGCCTGGCCCAGCGCTCGGCGGCGGCGGCCAAGGACATCAAGCTGCTGATCGACGACTCGACCGGCAAGGTCGGCGAAGGCAGCCGCCTGGTGAACGAGGCTGGCAGCACCATGCACGACATCGTGGACAGCATCCGCCGCGTGGCCGACATCATGGCCGAGATCAGCGCCGCCAGCGGCGAGCAGAGCGCCGGCATCGAGCAGATCAACGGCGCCGTGGTGCAGATGGACCAGGTGACCCAGCAGAATGCGGCCCTGGTCGAGGAAACCTCGGCCGCCGCGGACGCGATGCGCATGCAGGCGGCCAAGCTGGCCGAGGCGGTGGCGGTGTTCAAGACCGGCGATGCGGTCGTGGCCGTGGCGACGGCGGCACCGCGTGCGGCCAAGGCGCCGGCGGCCTTGCCGGCAGCCGCGCCGCGTGCGAGCGCCAAGGCGGCCAAGCCGGCCGCGCCGCTGCGCAAGGCGCAGCTGGCCAGCATGGCTGGGGACGAGTGGGAAGAGTTTTAAACCGCGGCTGGCATGAACAAGAACGGCGCACCAGGATCATCCGGGTGCGCCGTTTGTATTTGTTGGTAGGGTGGGCACTTGTGCCCACGCGGTGGGGAACATCATGCGTTGCGATGGAGTTCGTGCCCGATATGATCCTGCGATGAACCGCGTGGGCACGAGTGCCCACGCTACGGTCACCATTGAATCAAGCGCCAACAATCCTCACGCCGCGGCCAGCACCGGCAGCGCCTTGCGCGCGCGCGGCAGCGTCCACTTGGCGCAGATCCAGTTTTCGAAATCCTCCGGCGCCATCGGCCGCGCGTACAAATAGCCCTGCGCCTGGTCGCAGCCTTCGGCCAGCAGCAGGGTCGCCACCGCCGCGGTCTCGACGCCCTCGGCCACCACGCGCCGACCAAGGTCGTGCGAGAGCTTGATCACGGTGCTCACCAGCGCGCGCTTGTGCTTGTCGGTATCGAGGTCGCGCACGAAGCTCTGGTCGATCTTCACCACCTGGGCCGGCACGCTTTGCAGGTAAGCCAGGCTGCTGTAGCCGGTGCCGAAGTCGTCGATGGCCAGGTGCACGCCGGCGGCGGCCAGGTCGTCCAGCGTCTTCATGGCCAGGGTGCGGTTCTTCATCAGTGCGCTCTCGGTGATTTCCAGCGCCAGCGCCTCGGGCGGCAGGTCGTGCCGGCGCAACTGCTCCACCACGTGGGCGCAGAAGTCCGCTTCGGTCAGGTTCACCGCCGACACGTTCACCGCCATCTGCAGCTTCAGGCCGGAAGCGCGCCACATCGACAGCTGGCGCAGTGCGTGCGCCAGCACCCAGCGCGTGGTGGCGCGCGCCATCGACGTCTGCTCGATCAGCGGGAAGAACTCGCCCGGCGACACCTCGCCCAGCACTGGATGGTTCCAGCGCAGCAGCGCTTCGGCGCCGAGGCAGCGCCCGGTCGACAGTTCGACCTTCGGCTGGAATACCAGGCGCAACTGGTCCTGGCTTTCCAGCGCCGCGCCGAATTCGTTGACCAGGTAGAAGCGGCGCAGGAACACCGCGTTCTGCTCGGCCGAGAACACGCGCACGCGGCGCGCGCCCTCGAGCGCGTCGTGGGCTGCGCTGTGCATGTCGCGCAGGACTTCGAGCGGCTCGCTCTGGCCGACGCGGAACGGCGCCACGCCAATGGTGGTCGTGGTCACGAAGCGCGACGTGGTGGCTTCGGCACGCAGCTCGAGCCAGCAGGCCAGCCAGTCGCAGAAACGCTGGACGTCGGCATCCGGCTCGGCCAGCAGGACGAACTGGGTCGGCGCCACGTGGTACAGCTTGCGGCCCGGTCCGAGCGCGGCGCGCAGCATGCGCACCGCCTCGCAGACCACCTCGTCGAGGTAGCCGGCGCCCATCGCGCGCATGGCATCGCTGAGCTGCTCGGGCGTGGCCAGGTTGACCATCGCCGCCAGCCGGGTTTCCCCGGCCGGGCGCTCGTTGGCCAGGTCGCTCATGTCTTCGATGAACTGGCTGCGGTTCGGCAGGCCGCTGGTCGGGTCGATGCGGCCGATCGCATGCTGCAGTTCGATCTGCGCCATCACCATCGAGGCCAGGTCGGCCAGGCCTTCGCGCTCGGCCTCGGTGATCGCGCGCGGCTCGGTGCCGAGCACGCACATCGCGCCCAGGCAGTAGCCGTCGCGGGTGAGCAGCGGCGCGCCCGCGTAGAAGCGCACACCCGAGCGCGCCAGGTGGCTGTCGTGGAAGCATTCGTCGGAGCGCATGTCGCTTACCACCAGCATGTCGCCGTTATCGACCACCTTGGCGCAGGGCGCGTTCTCACGCGGGATCGAGGTGTGGTCGACGCCCACGCGCGACTTGAACCACTGGCGGTCGGCGTCGGTGAGGGACACGGCTGCCACCGGCAGGTTGAACAGCTGCGCCGCCATGCGCGTGATGCGGTCGAAGGCTTCGCTCGGCGGCGTGTCGAGCAGTTCCAGTTTGCGCAGGGCGTCGAGACGCTCGGCTTCCTGTTGTGCAGACAATTGGTGGTGAGACATGGCTTCCTCGGGACGTACGGATATACAGATTAATGACGAAACTGATGGTAGATCTCATTCTGTTCGTCAAATTTCCAAACGTCAACATAAATTGCACGGAACCGCCCTTCAAATGTCGCGAAAGAGACGATAAGTGATGTTTTATGGCAACTTACATCATCAAATTCGATAAATTTTTAATTCCATAAAGTAAAATGCGCGGGTTGAGTTATTCCTTAGTTGAAAGACCTTTGTCATGCCTGCGCCTTTTCCCGGAACTGCGGACGATCCGATCCTGACGACCCGCGAAGCCGCCCGGCTGCTGGGCATTGCGGTCAGCACCGCCCAGCAGTGGATCGAAAACGGCTTGCTGCCGGCCTGGAAAACGCCGGGTGGCCATCGCCGCGTACGCCTGAGCGCAGTCAGCGCCCTGCTGCGCGAGCGCGCCGGCCTGGCGCCGCCTGCGCCTGCCCCCGTGCCCGCAGCGGCCGCCGCGGCCCTGCTGCCCGCGCGGGTTCCCGCGTATGCGCCGCAGCCGGTCGACGAACATGCGCGCCTGGCCGCCCTCGACGCCAGCGGCCTGGCCGACAGCGGCGCCGAAGCCGTGTTCGACCGCCTGGCCTGGCTCGCCACCCAGGTGACCGACAGCCCGATCGCCATGCTGACGCTGGTCGACGAGCACCGCCAATGGTCCAAGTCCCAGGTCGGCATCGGCTTTACCGAGACCCCGCGCGAGCTGGCCTTTTGCAGCCACACGATCCTGCGCGGCGAACCGATGATGGTGAACGACACCCTGCTCGACGAGCGCTTCCGCGACAACCCGATGGTGACCGGCGCGCCCCACATCCGCTTCTATGCCGGCGTGCCACTGGTCGATGGCGCGGGCTTTCGCCTGGGCGCCCTGTGCGTGATGGACCACGAGCCGCGCCGCCTGCGCGAGCGCGAGCTGCGCGCCCTGGGCGAACTGGCCGACATCGCGGCCGAGGAAATCAGGCGCCGCCGCCCTGCTGGCGCTTGACCACCGCGATCACGGTATTCCGGATCGTCTTCAGCACGGCGTCGGCCTTGAAGGGCTTGACGATGAATCCGTGCACGCCGCGCGCCATGGCGCCCTGGATGGTGGGGGCGTCGAGCGTGCCCGAGACCATGAAGATCAGCGTCTTCGGCAAGGTGGCGCGCAGCTGCTCGACGATGTCGCCCTCCTCGATCTGCTCGCGCGCGATGCACATCAGGTGGGGACGGAACTTGGTGGCCAGCAGCAGGGCGCCGTGGCCGGTGTGGGTCTGGCCGACCACCTCGTAGCCGCCTTCGGTGAGCACCGTGTTGAGCAGGCCGCGCGAGATCGCGTTCGAATCCACCAATACCGCCTTCAGCATGTCCGGTCCTTCCCGTTCAATTCGATTCGTAGGCCAGCATCTTCCACGTGACGCCCAGGCGCACGTCGGTCTTCAGCTCGACCAGCTGGCGCGACAGGTAGAGGATGTCGCGTTCGGCGCGCAGGCGCTCGCCCAGCGGGGTTTTCAGGATGCCGGCGCCGGCCATCACGGCGTCCAGGCTGCCGTAGGCGTTGAGCAGGCGCGCGGCGGTCTTCATGCCGATCTTCGAGACGCCCGGCACGCCGTCGGTGGCGTCGCCCATCAGCGCCAGCAGATCGTGCAGCAGCTCGGGCGCCACGCCGAACTTGTTGCGCACCCAGGCGTCGTCGTGCCACTCGTTCTTGAAATGGTCCCAGACCAGGGCGCCGTGCGCAACCAGCACGTGCAAGTCCTTGTCGGTGGTGGCGACGATGGCCTCGCCGCGGTTTTCCTGCAGCCAGCGCATCACGCAGGTGGCGACCACGTCGTCGGCCTCGACGCCGGGCAGCATCGCCACCGGCACCCCGGCCGTGCGCAGGCGCTCCTGGAATTCCGGCAGCGCTTCGCGCAGCACCGCCGGCATCGGCGCGCGGTGCTCGCGGTAGCGCGGGTACAGCGCGTGGCGCCAGGTTTCGCCGCCGTAGTCGAAGGCGGCCAGCACGTGGGTCGGCGCGTGCGTTTCCAGCACGTTGCGGAAGGACGAGAACGCATGGCGCAGCGCGATGCTGGCCTTCAGGTCGGAGTCGGGCTCCGGGCTCGCTTCGTAGACCCGGCGCACGATGTTCAGTCCGTCGATCGCGAGCAGTTTTGCCATCGCTACGACCTTGCCCTTACTTGGCGTAGGCGTATTCGCCGCCGCGCTCGAGCGCGCGCTGGTAAGCGGGGCGCGCGTGGATGCGCTGCAGGAAGCCGCTCAGCTGCGGGTACTGGGCGCCGAGGCCGCCGCGCGAGGCCGCCGCTTCCAGCGCAAAGCTCATCTGGATGTCGGCGGCTGTGAAGTCGCTGCCGGCGAACCAGGGGCGCGCCTTCAGCTCGGCTTCCAGGTAGTCGAGCTGGGCCTGGATGTTCGGGTTGACGAAGGTGGCCTTCACCTTGCGCGCGATGCCGCGCGCGATCGGCTTGGCGAAGAACGGCATGGGGCCGGTCTCGATGCGGTCGAACACCAGTTTCATCAGCAGCGGCGACATGGCCGACCCTTCCGCGAAGTGCAGGAAATAGGTGTACTTCAGTTTTTCCGGCGTACCGGGCGCGGGAATGAAGCGCCCGTTGCCGTAGCGCTCGACCAGGTACTCGACGATGGCGCCGGACTCGGCCACCACGTTGCCGCCGTCGGTGATCACCGGCGACTTGCCCAGCGGATGCACGGCCTTCAGTTCCGGCGGCGCCAGCATCGTCTTCGGGTCGCGCTGGTACTTTTTGATCTCGTATTCCAGGCCCAGTTCCTCGAGCAGCCACAGGATGCGCTGGGAGCGCGAATTGTTCAGGTGATGGACGGTGATCATGGGTGCGGGCGCCGGATGTGATGGGACCGCTAGCTTAGCATTGTTGCGCGCTTACAAAAAGACAGTGGCCATTTTGCAATCGGACGTTTTCTTTGGGAAACATTCTATATACTCGCCGCTCTTAAAATAATTTCTTTTGATCAAACTTCGCTTATCCCTTGCGGTCAACGCTTACCTTGGCGTGACCTCCACCTTCTCTCTCCGCTCATGAGAACACTCTTACGCATGAACATCGCCCAGAAGCTGGGCCTCCTCACCCTGAGCACCGGCCTCGGCATGGCCATCATCGCCACCTGCTTCCTGGTGTCCGAACGCCGCCTGATCGAGGACGAGCGCGGGAACGGCGTGCGCCAGGCCGTCGAGCTCGCAACCGGCGTGGTCGAGCGCTACCAGCAGGCGGCCAGCGCCGGCAAGATGGACGAGGGCGAGGCCAAGCGCGCCGCCCTGGATGCGCTGCGCGTGTTGCGCTACAGCGGCCAGGAATACATCTGGGTCAACGACATGGCACCGCGCATGCTGATGCATCCGGTGAAACCCGAACTCGAGGGCCAGGAACTGGGCGGCTCCACCGACCCGAACGGCCTGCACCTGTTCGTCGCCATGGTCGACACCGTGAAACGCGACGGCGCCGGCTTTGTCTCCTATCTGTGGCCGAAACCCGGCCAGGACGCGCCGGTGCCGAAGATCTCCTACGTCAAGGGTGTGCAGGCCTGGGGCTGGGTGGTCGGCTCCGGCGTCTACATGGACACCGTCGGCGCCATCTTCTGGCCGCGCGTGGCCTGGTTCTCGGGCGCGACGGTGGTGCTCTCGGCGATCCTGATGCTGATCGGCTTCACGCTCTCGCGCAGCATCGCCCGGCCGATGGCGCGCGCCGTCAGCGTGGCGCGCACCGTGGCGGGCGGCGACCTCACCACCCGCATCGAGGTGCGCGGGCATGACGAAACCGCCCATCTGCTGGGCGCCCTGCGCGACATGAACGGCAGCCTGAACGCCATCGTCGGCGAAGTCGACACCGGCATCCAGGCGATCGCCAGCGCCTCGGCCCAGATCGCGGCCGGCAACCACGACCTCTCGAACCGCACCGAGCAGCAGGCCGGCTCGCTGGAAGAAACCGCGTCCTCGATGGAAGAGCTGACCGGCGCGGTGCAGCAGAACGCGGAACACGCGCGCCATGCGAACACGCTGGCCTCGAAGGCGGCCGAGGTCGCCGTGCGCGGCGGCGAGGTGGTGCAGCAGGTAGTGCAGACGATGGCGTCGATCAACGCTTCCTCGCGCAAGATCGTCGACATCATCGGCGTCATCGACGGCATCGCCTTCCAGACCAACATCCTGGCGCTGAACGCGGCGGTGGAAGCAGCGCGCGCCGGCGAGCAGGGCCGCGGCTTCGCGGTCGTGGCCTCGGAAGTGCGCAACCTGGCCCAGCGCTCGGCGGCGGCGGCGCGCGAAGTGAAGGCGCTGATCGACGACTCGGTGAGCAAGGTCGATGCCGGCAGCGCCCTGGTGCACAACGCCGGCGCCACGATGCAGGAGATCGTGGCCAGCGTGCGCCAGGTGAACGGCATCATCGGCGAGATCACCGCCGCCAGCGCCGAGCAGGAAGCCGGCATCAGCCAGGTGAACCGGGCGATCGCCGAAATGGATGGCGTGACGCAGAAGAACGCGGCCCTGGTCGAAGAGGCGGCGGCCGCCGCCGAATCGATGCGCCAGCAGGCCGCGCGCCTGTCGGACGTGGTGGGCGTGTTCAAGGTGGCGGCTGCGGGTGGCGTGCGCGGGCAACTGGCCCGGCTGCTGTAGGGTGGGTACTCGTACCCACGCGGTCGTACCGGTGCACACCCGGCCGCTTATTCGATCAACATCTTGCTGATACCCGGTGTTCCGCCCCAATCGTCCGGATACACGCCCTCGCGCACATACCGGTGAAACGTCGAATGCGGCCAATCGCGCACTTGCTTCACATAGGTGTGCTTGACCGGATTGAAATGGATGTAGTCCATGTGCCGCTCGAAATCGGTTTCGTCCCGAATCTGGTGCTCCCAGAACCTGCGCTGCCAGATGGTCGATTCCCAGTGTTTGCGACGCGATGCGGTCAACAAGGCCGGATCGTGCAATTCCCGTCCCGCTCCGCTCGATACGAAGCGCTTGATCGCGAACCAGCGGTTCGAGTAATCGGCATCGTCGTCCGGCAAGGTCCAGATGCAATGCATGTGGTCAGGCAGGAGCACCCAGGCGTCGATAACGAAAGGCCGGGTGCTGCGCACGAAACGGATGGCTTGATGCAGGCTCGCGCGGATCAGCGGGTCGCAGAAGATCGGGCGTCGCCGATAGGCGACGACCGTGAAGAAAAAGGTGGAGCCAGTGATGGCGCGGCGGTAGCGGGACATGGTGCGGCATCGTAGCCGGCCAGGTGCGCCCGTTTTGTGTGTTACGTCAATTGCGTGTGGTGGGTGCGGTGGAGGAGACCGCGTGGGCACGAATGCCCACCCTACGCGATCACCAACAAGCGTCAGCGTTTTTCATGGAGCTTGATGACGCGATGTTTGCCGCCAGCCGGCGGGGTTGGCTCTTCCGGTGTGTCGCAGGTATTGCAGCTATTGCACCCGCTGCCGCAACTGCCGCCGGTATCGAGCCAGCGCACCAGGCGCGAATCGGCGCCGCCTTTCGACAGGCGGTTCACGATGCGCACGCGCCAGGCGGCCGGCAGGTACTTGGCGCCGACGTAGACGGCGGCCACCAGCACGAACACGGCGACGACCAGCTCCTGCCACATGGCTCAGCCTCCGCCCAGCGCCAGCGCGACGCGGTAGGTGATGAACGACGCCACGTAGGCCAGGCCGAACATGTAGCCCGCCATCATCCAGGCATATTTTGCGCTGCCGGTTTCGCGGCGCACGGTCGACAGGGTCGCCAGGCACTGCGGCGCGTACACGTACCAGGCCAGCAGCGACAGCGCGGTGGCCATCGACCACGAGCTGGCGATCAGCGGGCCCAGGGTGCCGGCTACCGCGTCGCCGGTTTCGGACAAGGCGTACACGGTGCCCAGCGCGCCGACCGCGACTTCGCGCGCGGCCATGCCCGGCACCAGGGCGATGCAGATCTGCCAGCCGAAGCCGATCGGCGCGAAGATGACTTCCAGCGCGCGGCCCAGCATGCCGGCCACGCTGTAGTAGATCGGCGGTTGCGTGGCGCCTTCCGGGGCGCCCGGGAAGCTCGACAGGAACCAGAGCAAAATCGTCAGCGTGAGGATCAGGGTACCGACGCGCATCAGGAAGATCACCGCGCGTTCCCACAGGCCCAGGGCCAGCGAGCGCAGGTGCGGCCAGTGGTAGGCCGGCAGTTCCATCATCAAAGGATGCTGGCCGCTGCCGCTGCGACGCTTCATGTACCAGGCCACGCCCATGGCGCTGACGATGCCCAGCGCGTACAGCGCGAACAGCACCAGGCCCTGCAAATTGAAGATGCCGATCTCGCGCTCGGGAATGAAGGCGGCGATGATCAGGGCGTACACGGGCAGGCGCGCCGAACACGTCATCAGCGGCGCGATCATGATCGTCACCAGGCGGTCGCGCGGGTTCTGGATGGTGCGCGCCGCCATCACGCCGGGAATCGCGCAGGCAAACGAAGACAGCAGCGGAATGAAGGCGCGGCCCGACAGGCCCACGCCGCCCATCATGCGGTCGAGCAGGAAGGCCGCGCGCGGCAGGTAGCCGATGTCCTCGAGGATGAGGATGAAGAAGAACAGGATCAGGATCTGCGGCAGGAACACCAGCACCCCGCCGACGCCGGCGATGATCCCGTCCACGATCAGGCTGTGCAGCGGGCCTTCGGCCAGCACCGAACCGACCCATTCGCCGATGGTCGCGACGCTGCTCTCGATGAAGTCCATCGGCGCTTCGGCCCAGCTGAACACGGCCTGGAAGATGATGAACATCAGCGCCGCCAGCAAGACCGGGCCAATCACCGGGTGCAGCACCACGTTGTCGATCGTTTCCGACAAATTGCCCTTGTCGTGGGCATGGCTGGTGCTGGCCTCGACGATGCGGCGCACGTCGCGCTGGGTTTGCTCGACCGGCACGGCGTCGATGGCGGCCAGCGGCTGCGGCTTGACGTCCAGCGCGAAGTCCATGCTGTCGAGCAGCGCGACCAGGGCGCGTTCGCCGCCGGCCTGGATGGCGATGGTGTCGACCACCGGCATGCCGAGTTCCTGCGACAGGCGCGCGCTGTCGATCTCGATGCCGCGCTTCTTGGCGACATCGACCATGTTCAGGGCCAGCACCATCGGCAGGCCGAGGCGCTGGATTTCCAGCACCAGGCGCAGGTTCAGGCGCAAATTGGTGGCGTTCACCACGCACACCACCACGTCGGGCGAGCGTTCGCCCGCACGCAGGCCGGCCACCACGTCGCGCGTGATCGCTTCGTCCGGGGTCTGGGCGGTCAGGCTGTAGGCGCCCGGCAAATCGAGCACGCGCAGGGCGCGCCCGGCCGGGGAGGTGAAGTGGCCTTCCTTGCGTTCGATGGTAACGCCGGCGTAGTTGGCGACCTTCTGGCGCGAGCCGGTGAGACGGTTGAACAGGGCGGTCTTGCCGCAGTTCGGATTACCAAGCAATGCGATCAGGGGCGCACGCGTCGCCACCTGTTGTTCCATGACACCCATCGATTATTCCGGCTGAATTGATACGAGTGCGGCCTCGAATTTACGCAGGGCGAAGGTCGATTCGCCAACCTTGACCGCCACCGGGCCGCCCGGCAGGCCGCGCTTGAGCATGCGGATGCGCTCGCCCGGCACGAAGCCCAGCTCCATCAGACGGCGCGGCACGTCGGCGCCGCCCTGCGCGGTAGGCGCGAGGTGGATCACGGTGGCACTTTGCCCGACTTTCAGGGCGTCGAGCGTGGTCAGGGTGGGATTGAGAGTCATGGCGGGTTCCGTTGAAGTAGTGCCAATGCGCTGGCGCTGCGGCACAGCGTGGTGCTGCAAGTGATGCGGCGCAAAACCTGTAGCGCTGATGAGACAGATACTAGCATCATAAACCTAAATGCGAATTATTTCTATTCACAAGGCCCCGCACACAACAAATCTGCTTGCGTTCGTGGCCGAGTTTCAGCAGAATACAACACGAATGAGAACGATTCTCATTAATTTTCAAGCAAGCTTATTTCGGTGTTAAGGAAGCTTTCGATGATCGTCTGTGTCTGCAACAACATCTCCGACCGTGAAATCCGCCAGGCGGTCGACCTCGGTATTACCTCGGTCGCCGAACTGCGCCAGGAACTGGGCCTGGGCACCTGCTGCGGCAAGTGCGTCAGCTATGCCCGCGAAGTGCTGAACGAACACATCGACAGCAAAACCGTCGTTACCGAACTGAGCTTCCGCCCGGCCCAACTGGCCTGAGCGTCTCGTCCTTCCCCGCCGTGCCGGTTTTCCGGCACGCGCCGCCGCGCCCTTTGCTATGATGGCGGCAACCTCCACCAGAACAAGGCACACCATCATGAAGGGCGATCCCAACGTCATTCGGCTGCTCAACGCGCAGTTGACCAACGAACTCACGGCCATCAACCAGTACTTCCTGCATGCGCGGATGTACCGCCACTGGGGCTTCACCAAGCTCGGCAAGAAGGAATACGATGAGTCGATCGGCGAGATGAAACACGCCGACAAGCTGATCGACCGCATCCTGATGCTCGACGGCCTGCCGAACCTGCAAGCCCTGCACAAGATCCTGATCGGCGAATCGACCCAGGAAATGCTGGAATGCGACCTGAAGCTGGAACGCGGCGCCCAGGTCACCGTCAAGGAAGGCATCGCCGCCTGCGAAGGCGCCGCCGACTACGTGTCGCGCGACTTGCTGCTGATGATCCTGGAAGACACCGAGGAACACATCGAATGGCTGGAAACCCAGCTCGACCTGATCGTCAAGGTCGGCATCCAGAACTACCTGCAGAGCCAGATGGGCGAATAAGCCTGTTCGGATGCATAAAAAAACGGCGGGCCTGCGGGTCCGCCGTTTTTGTTTGTAGGGCCGGCGCATCGTTGGCATCAACCGTACGATGGGGTCATTGATGCTGGGGGCATCAATGACGTGCCCACGCGGATGCATGCACCGTGGCTGCTCCCTTCGAGCCGGATCACCTGAACGCCTGCCAACGCTCGCACAAGCGTTCCGTTGACGCGTCCTTCCGCGTGGGCACGGCGTGCCCACCGTACGGTCACTGCCGCGGGTTACAGCTGCTGCATCACCCACACCGGCGCCGACCACAATACGTTGCCATCCGCCTGCGTCACTTTCGCATAATAGAAATGCGCCCCCGGCGCCGGCGTGAAGCTCGTGGTCGCCTCGCTCGACAACTGCGTCACCACCCCGCCCCGCCCCGGCACGCCTTCCATGATCGCCACCGCCGCCACCGTCTTGCCGGCCGTACTCGCAAAATTCGCCACCAGGGTCAAGGGACCGCTGTTGGTAAACCGCTCGCCCATCAGCCGTCCGTTCGCCGTGAGCACCAGCTGCGAGCCCTTGTCCATGGTCGCAAACACCCGCCTCGCCTTGAGCGCATCGATGAAGCTGTCGCGCGACAGCGCCGTCCCGTTCGGAATCAACACCCCGGTCCGGTTGCCGTAGGCCGTGCCCCAGTTGGCGCAGTGGTTGTCCTGGTTGGTGCTGAAGGCGACATGGAAGCCTGCCTCCAGCAGCTTGTTGCAGGCCGCCTCGAAATTGCTGCGCCGGGTTTCGCCTTCCTTGTCGTTGACCGAGAAGGCGGTGCTGTTCACCACTTCGCACAGCGCCATCGCCTCGTCGCCATCGGCCGTGTAGCCAAGCGCCTTGCCATCGACCGCGAACTGGCCGCTCGTCGACGGATGGTTGAACTGGCCGATCCAGCCACGCGCGCGCATCAGCGTGTACAGCGCGGGATAGTCGCTGCGCGCCGTGGCGACATCGGCCAGCAGCTCGCCCTTGGCATTCTTTTCCCAGCCGAGCAGCTGGTCGCTGTTGAAGATGTTGATGTGGCCGCCCTTGTCGATCACGCCCCACTCCATGCCGTACAGCGCCAGGAAGCCGGGGTGGGCCGCGTTGTAGCTGGCCGCGGCGTCCAGCCCCTTGCGGTACAGCGCGCCGGGCGCCGACGGGTCGGCATCCTTGCTGGTGCCAGCCGAGCCGTCGTACATGTGGTTGTGCTCCGACGTCACCAGGATGTCGAGCCCGTGCTGGTGGGCGTAGGCGTAGGCGGCCTCGGGACCGTAGGGCGCCTTCAAGGGTTCTTGCGCGCCCTTGCAGCTGTCGAGGGCCGCGCCGCCGTCACTGTGATTGGTCTGGCTGTGCAAATTGCCGAGGTAGACGGTGTAGGGCAAGGCGCCGGGCGCCGGTGCGGCTTGCAGCGTGCGCCCGACGGGCAGCGGTGCGAAGCGCGGCGTGGCCGGCGTTTGCGCCGGGCCGACTTCGATCTGCCAGCTTTGCTCATGGATGTCGGCCGAGGGCGCCGCCACGCCGGCATCGCGGCTGCCGGCGCGCAGGCGCACCTGGTAGACGCCGGCGGCAAGCTTGCCGGCGTCGGCGCCCGGCCAGGTGACGGGCACCGACACCGGCCCATCGGCCAGCCGCGTGTCGCCCTGCCAGCGCCGCACCACCAGGCCCCGGGGGCTGATCAGTTCCAGCTGCCAGTCGACCCGTTGCGGCTGTTGGGCATTCGGGTAATCGAAGCTCAGCGTGAAGGTACGCGTATCCGCCCGGGACGGATCGGAAGCGCGGTAGGGCGCATGCAGGGTGGCTTCGAATTCGCTGTGTTCGTCGAGCACGGGCAGCGCCGAAGCGCAGCCGGACAGGAGGGACAGGGCGGCCAGGGAGAGGGGAAAGAGAGAGGTTTTCATGATGCAATTTTTGCAATTGCATCGCCCTGCCCTCTTGCGCCGGCAGCAGTAAGCCGCGCTACTTATTCCCTACTTTTTGATAAAAGGACAATGTCGCTTGAACAACAGTTCAAGCGGCGCGCATCCAGCGGTCGACCTGCTTCAGCGGCAGGTTGATCCTGGCGCAGCCGATCTGGTCCGGCCGCACGTTCAGCTCGATCATGCGCGGGCCGTCGACACCGATCGCCACGTCCACGCCGGCCACGTTCACGTGCGGGAAAGCCTGCAGCGCGCGCATCGCCACGTCCTGGCATTCGCGCCAGTAAGGCAGCTGCACGCCGCTGATGCGACCGCCCGTGTCCGGGTGCGCGTCCATCGTGTCGAGCGGATTCTTGGCATTCGCCGCGTGGGTCAGCGTGCCGCTGGCCAGGTCGACCGGGCAAAAGATGCCGCCGCTGCTGGTGTTGTCGACCAGGCTGCCCTTGCGCCCCACACGCAAGAAGGCGCCGGCGATGCGGCACTCGCCGCGCGCCTGGTAGAGCCAGATGCGCAGGGTGTTCACCGAATTCGGGTGGATCGCCGACAGCACCGCATGCTGGGGCAGGTAATGCTCGACGATGTAGCCGTCGCGGTTGTTGCCGGCGGCCTGCCACCATTCGCCCAGGGTCGTGACCGCGCCCGTGAACGGATGCACGAACATTGGCTCGCCGCCGCGCTCCTGCACCTCGAAGGCAAAGAAACCGGCGCCGCCATAGCCTTCCACCAGCTTGAAGCAGATCTTGCGCCCCACCAGGCCACGGCACAGGGCGTCGAGGTCGGCCAGGCTGCGCAAGGAAGTGCCGTCGGCCCGCGCCCCGCGCTGCGGATGGATGAAGCCGATGAACTCAGGCGTGGGCACGCCCACCAGTTGCAGGACCGCCTTCTCGATCACCTTGTGCTGCGAGCTCTTCTGGTAAGGGCGGCGGTTCCAGCGGTCGATGAAGGCGTTGTATTCCTTCTTGTTGACATGGTCCCATTTGTCGGCGAACGGGACCGTCGTGCGCCACCAGCGCGCCTGCAGGTAATAGCCGGGGCCGATGCCGCGCAGCAAAAACAGGGCGGCCATTTCGGCCAGCTGGCGCCAGAACGGCAGATAGGGCTGGTCAGCCTTTCCGGCGCTCAGTTGCGCCCAGGTGCGACGTATATCGTTGATGACTTGCATGCACTATCCAGTGTCGTCGGGGCCGCTGCACGAGCGGGGCAGATCGAAAATTGCCATTATATTATGCAATTCCAATATGCAACGCCCGCTTGCGCACCTACCGAACGGCCCTAGAAGTGATACTCCGCGCGCACCATCGGCGTACTGGCGCGCTGGCCATTCCCGCCCGTGGTGGCGCGGGTATTTCCGAACTTGTTGTTCCAGAACTGGTATTCCAGGCCGAGGCGGAAGCGGTTCTTCGGCTGGCCGAAATGGGAACCCACGTCGTACATCAGCGCCATGTCGAGATTGGTCTCGGCGCCGGTGCCGTTGCCCACTTCGTCGCGGCCCTTGGCGGCGATGAAGTTCAGGTAGCCCTCGAAGGCCAGGCGCTCGGTCACCGGGATGCCCCAGCTCGCGTTGAGCATGGCGTGGGCGTCGTAGGTGTAGCGCCCGTTCACGGTCGAGATCGGCGGAAAGGCGCCGCTCGGCGCGTTCGATTCCTTCAGCAGCAGGACGCTGGTGGTGAGGAAGCCCGGCACGTCCCACATCAGCGTCGGCCCGGCCACCAGCATGCGCTTGCGCGAGTTGTAGCCGACGTCGTTCTTGGTGTTCCAGTCGAAGCCGAAGGTGAGGCCGACACCTTTCACCGGGCCATAGCGCAGCTCGGTACCGCGCAGGGCGCCGATATCGAGCGTGTGGCGGTAGACGACATAGGCTTCCTGGGCGCCTTCGGACTGGCCGAGCGAGGCCGGGTCGGTCTTGTCGGACTGCAGCAGGTCGACGTTGAAGAAGTTGCTGCCGTACTTGTAGCCGCTGGCGTGGGTCAGCGCGAAGATGTGTTTCTTGATGTGTTCCGGGTTGTAGGGCTCGGCGAAGCGGGTGCCGTAGCGCCAGCTGACAGCCGTGTCGCTCCAGTCGGCGGCGTAGCTGGCGCCGCAGGACAGCAGGAAGGCGGCGCCGGCCGCCAGCGTGATCTTGTTCATGGAATCGATTTCGATTGAGTTGGTTCGCTTGCCGCCGCCATGGCGGGCCCCTGCCGGCGCGGCACCAGCAGCTCGACGCGGTGGCGCCGGCCATCGTCGGCCAGGTCCACCGTGTTGCCCTCGAAGGCGCGGCCGTCGACCGAGAATGCGCCCGCCTCGGCAAAGCGCACGGCGATCTCGTACACGGCGCTGCGGTAGCGGTATTCCATGCGGAAGCCCGGCCACCCGCAGGGCAGCTGCGGCGCCAGCACCAGTTGCTCGCCGCGGCGCTCGACCCCGAGCAGCGATTCGACGATCAGCCGGTACATCCAGCCAGCCGAGGCAGTGTACCAGCTCCGGCCGCCGCGCCCGGCATCCGGCGCGGCCGCGCACAGGTCGTCGGCCAGCACATAAGGTTCGCGCGCATAGCGCTGCGCTGCGTCCTGGGTCGAGGTGCGCCGGGCCGGATTGAGCATGTCCAGCAGCGCCCAGGCGCGCTCGCCCTGCCCCAGGCGGGCAAAGGCCATCGCGGCCCACACCGCGGCCAGGGTCAGCTGGCCGCCGTTGTCGCGCACGCCGGGCGGGTAGGCCGCCAGCGCGCCCGGATCGGGGCCGCCGCCATCGAAAGGCGGATCGAGCAGGCGCACCAGCCCCTCCTCGCGCTGCACCAGGTGGGCGTCGAGCGCCGACATCGCGGCGGCGCCACGCCCGGGCGGAGCCACGCCGGACAGCACGCTCCAGCACTGGGTGCCGGCCTCGATGCGGCAAGCTGCGCCGTCGTGCGTGCCGAGCGGGGTGCCGTCATCGAAGTAGGCACGGCGATACCACGCGCCGTCCCAGCCGTGTTCCTCGATGCGCGTGGCCAGCGCCTGGGCGGCGGCGCGGCAGGTGGTGGCGAAGCCGAAGTCGGCGCGGCGTTCGGCCAGCTCGGCAAAGCGCTGCAGCACCTCGGCCATGAAGAAGCCGAGCCAGACGCTTTCGCCGGCGCCGCCGGGGCCGACCCGGTCCAGGCCCTCGCTCCAGTCGCCGCCGCCGATCAGCGGCAAGCCGTGCGCGCCGAAGCGCAGGCCGTGGCGGATCGCGCGCACGCAGTGCTCGTACAAATCCTCCTGCCGCGCCGAGCGGCCGGCCGTGCCGACGTAGGAAGCCTCGCCCTCGTCCAGTGCCGGTCCTTCCAGCCAGGGCAGCTGCTCGTCCAGCACCGCCATGTCGCCGCTGGCCGCGATGTAGCGGCAAGTTGCCAGCGGCAGCCACAGCGGGTCGTCCAGGCGCCGCGTGCGCTCGCCGCGCAGGCCTTGCCACCAGTGCTGGACATCGCCCTCGGCGAACTGGTGGGACGCGCACACCAGCAGCTGTTCGCGCAGCAGTTGCGGGCGCGCGTGGACCAGGGCCAGCGCATCCTGCAAGCCGTCGCTGAAACCGTAGGCGGCCCCGCCGCGGCCGCCGCCACGCGCCCACAGGCGCCCGGCAATCGCCTGGTAGGGCAGCCAGCCGTTGGCCAGCAGGTCGAGCGCCGGGTCCGGCGTGTCGATGCGCACGGCGCCCAGGGTGGCGTCCCAGTAGGCGCGCAGCTGCTCGAAGGCAGCGCCGGCCGCCGCCGCGCCGTGCCGGCGCTGCACCAGGCCGGCCGGGTCGGCGCCGGCGCCGAGCAGGAACACCAGTTCCTTCTGTTCGCCCGGCTGCAGGTCGACCACCACCTGCAGCGCGGCGCAGGGGTCGTGGCCGGCGCCCACCGTACCCGCGAGGCCGGCGCGTTCCAGCGCGGCCGGATGCGCCAGGCTGCGGCCGCGGCCGATAAATTCCATGCGGTCGCAGGTGAAGCCGGCGTGTTCGGCATCGACGTGGAAGAAAGCGGTGGCACCATCGCCTTGGCGTGCGTTGTGCGCCAACAGGGCGCCGCTGGCCGCGTCGCGCGCGGTCACGAGCTGCATGCACGCCTGCGCACGCGAGGTGTCGGCGCGCGCCTCGCCCGGCACCCATTCCACATAGCCGGTGGCCGACAGGCGGCGCGGCAAGCTGCTGTCGTTGCGCAGCCTGAGCACGCTGTACTTGAGCGGCGCGTCGAGCGGGACAAAGCTGGCCAGCTCGGAATGGATGCCCTGGGCCGTGTGCTCGAACACGCTGTAGCCGAAGCCGTGGCGCGCGAGGTAGTCGCCGCCCGAGGGCCGGGGCGCGGCCGTGGGCGACCAGCACGCGCCGCTATGCTCGTCGCGCAGGTAGAAGGCTTCGCCGCCCCAGGGCGTCGAGGGCGCGTCCGGTGCGTCCGTGCTCCAGCTGCGGGCCTGGCCGCTTTCCGAGACCTCCGAACCGAAGGCCGGATTGGCCAGCAGGTTCGACCAGGGTGCCGGCGTGTGCCGGCCAGGTCCGGTGCGGATCAGGTATTCGCGGCCGTCCGCGCCGAAGCCGCCGATGCCGTTATCGAGCACGGGTTGGGGTGCAGGCGCCACCACGGTGCGCACGGTCCAGGCATCCGGCTGGGCGTCGATGTGCAGGGCCGGCGGCAGCGCAGTCTTGACCGCGTCGGCGCGGCGCAGCTGGTCTTGCAGGCTGCCGCCGCCGTCGTCCAGCACGATGCGCGCCGCGGCCTGCAGCGGCGCCAGCTCGTCGTCCGGCGCCCCCTCGCCGGCGAACACATACACGCCGCCCGGGCAGGCAATGGCCTGGGTGTCCACGCGCGCCGCCACCAGGTTCCTGACGCCGTCGTGCAAAGCATCGTCGGCGCCGTCGATCCAGATGGCGAGGTCGGCCGGCAAGCCCTTGCGCCGCCACCAGGCATGGGCCTGCAGCAGCTGGCCGACGAATTCAAGATTCGCCGCATCGCCGATGCGCGCCAGCACCAGGGGGTGTTCTCCCGAGATGCCCCAGGCGCGCAGGTCTGCCCGGCCGTGCCAATTATTGGCGACGGCCGGATCGGCGCGCAATGCACGCTCCGGGTACAGCAGGCTGGCGGCCAGGCGCGCATAGCACTGGGCGTCGGCCTCGCGCGCGTCCAACTGGCGCAGTAGCGCCTGGCCGTGGGCCCAGGCCAGGTCGGCCGCCTGGCTGGCCGCCTCGCGGTCCTGGTATTTGCGGATCAGCCGCACAGCCTCTTCACGCGTGGCGGCGGCGCCGAGCACCAGGTCGGCCGTGGCTTCTTCATCGGGCGCGAGCACGAGCACGCGGCGGATGGCCAGTGCGGGATCGGGCACGGCGCCGGCATGGCCGCCCAGCACTCCCTCTTCCTGCAAGGCTGCCGGCCAGGCCGCACCAATCCCGCGCCCGAGGAAGCGCGCACGGCTGGTCTCGAAGGATGCCGCGCCGGCATCGGCGCCATGCACCGTCATCAGGTTCAGCAGCCAGGGCGCGGCGTCGCCGGGGGTGCGCGGACGCCGCGTGCACAGCAAGGCCTCGTGCTCGGCCAGGATCTCGCCCTGCATGAACGGCGGGCCTCCGTCCGGGTTGGCCAGCGCCAGCTCCGCATACCCGGTCAGCTCGATGCGGCGCGGGCGCCCGGACAGGTTGCGGATGCGCATGCGGCGCAGCTCGACGTCGTCCTCGGGCGCGACCACGATCTCGGTGACCAGCGCGATGCCGTGGTCGCGCCGGCGCAGCTCGACGCGCTCTTCCAGGAACAGCACCTCGTAGTGCTCGGGTGCGGCCAGCGCGGGCTGCCAGGCGCTCGCCCACACCGCGCCGCTGTCCAGGTCGCGCAGGTAGCACAGCAGGCCGCCGTCGAAGCCGGTGGCGTCCTGGCGCCAGCGCGTGAGGGCCAGCTCGCCCCAGCGGCTGCAGCCGCCGCCGTCGCCCGTCACCGTCACGTGGTAGCGGCCGTTGGACAGCAGCTGCAAGGCCGGCCGCGCCGCGCCCGGCCGCGTGAGCGTGCGCGCCGGCGCCGGCTGCGCCGGCCCGGCCCCGGCCTCGTCCTGCGCCGCAAAGGCGCCGGATCGCGGTGTCCGCTCCTGCAGCAGCGGCAGCGCGGCGCGGCATTGCGGGTCGGCCTGGAAGCGCGCCGCCATCGGACCGCCGTGCAGCAGGCCGGACAGGGCCAGCAAGCCCATGCCCTGGTGCTCGGCCAGGAAGGCGCGCACCACGGCCTGGCGGCGGCCGTGCGGCAGGCGCGCGGCGTCCTGGTCGAGCGCCTCGTAGAAGCCGTATTCGCCCAGGCAGCCCAGTTGCGCCAGGCGTTCCAGGTTGGCGCAGGCCGCCTCCGGCTCGACCAGCAGGGCCAGCATGCTCGCATGCGGCGCGATCGGCGGCTCGCCGCCGGGGCCGCGCCTTACCCCCATGCCAGGCACGCCGAAGCTGCGGTATTCGTAGGCCATGTGCGCGTCGAGCGCATGGCAGGCGGCGTCGGACACGCCCCAGGGCGTGCCATGGCGGCGCCCATGTGCAATCTGCACGCGCACCGCCGCGCGGCAGCTGCGCTCGAGCAGGGTGCCGCGCCAGGCCGGCATCACCAGCAGCGGCGCCAGGTAATCGGCCAGCGCACCGTGCGCCGACAGCAGCAGCTGTTCGCCGTCGACGACGCCGAGCTGGCGGCCGAGGGCGAACCAGTGCTCCTGCGGCAGCTGGCCGCGGGCGATGCCGACGAAACTGGCCAGGCGCGCGTTCGACGCCAGCAAGTCGTGGGCGCCGTCGTCGAGGCGCTCCTCGGCCACGTGGTAGCCGGCGGCCAGCAGGCCGGGCTCGCGCCGGAACAGGAAGCCGAAGTCCATGGCGCCGAATGCGCGCGCCTGGGCGGACAGCGCGGCGATCTCGCGCAGGCGGGCGCCGGCCGTGGCCACGCCCTCTTCCACCAGCGCCGCCGGCGCATCGGCGCCCACGGGCACGGTAAACGCCGCCAGCTCGCGCAAGGTCGGGATGCGGGTCAGGCTGGCGTCGAGCACGTATTCGTGCACCGCGCGCATCCAGGGCGCCAGCGCCAGTAAATCGGCCTGGGCCGCGCGGCACTGGCTGTCCAGGCGCAGGCACCAGGCGTGCAGGCGCGGATCGGCATCGGCCGGCAAGGCGGCCAGCAGCGCGGCGGCGGCCGTCACGGCGGCGTCCAGACAGTCGGCCAGGCCCGGCAGGGTGTCGGCGTTGCGGCAAGCGTCGGCATCGAGCGCCGCGCGGCAGCGCGCCAGTGCCTCCCCGGGCGGCGGCGCATACTCCTCGATCACCTGCAGCGTGGCGCGCGCGCCGGCCAGCGGCGCGGTGCCGGCGATCGGCTGGTCGGCCAGCTGCTCCAGGCCGGCGGCCAGGGTCAGCAAGTGGCCGGCCAGGTTGCCGCTCTCGCAGGTGGACACATAGGCCGGCGCCAGCGGCGCCAGGGTCCGGGTGTCGTAGCAGCGGTAGAAGTGGCCGCGGTGGCGTTCGAGCAAGGCCATGCTGGCGAACGCAGCGCCCACCCGCGCCAGCAGCCCGGCCTGCGCGATGAAACCGAAGTCGTGCGCCGCCAGGCCGGCCAGCAGGCCGAGGCCGATCTGCGTGGGCGAGGTGCGCGGCGCCGCGCCGGTAGCCGGGTGTTCCTGCAGCCGCGAGGGCGGCAGCCAGTTATGCTCGGCGCCGGCCTGGGTTTCGAAATAGCCCCAGGTGCGGCGCGCCAGCCGCGCCAGGAACAGGCTTTGTTGCGCCGACAGGTGCGCGGTGCGCGGCGCGAACGGCAGGCTGACCCACCAGGCCAGGATGGGCGAGAGGAACCACAGCAGCAGCAAGGGCGCGGCGGCGAACAGCGCAAACGGATGCAAAAAGCTCAGCAACACCGCCGTGCCCACCGCCAGCGCCGGCGCAAACCACATGTTGCGCCAGTTGGCTTCCAGGTCCAGGCTGGAGCGGGCCAGGCCGGGCGCCCTCCATTCCAGCAGGCGGCGCTGCGACACCAGCCTGCGCCAGCCGCCGCGCGCGATGGCGTCCAGGCTATACCAGGCTTCGTAGGGCAGGAAGGCGGTGTCCATCACCGCCTGGCCGAGGGCGCCGCGGGCATCGCGCCACCAGTTGGTGAGGTGCTGGCGCCACAGCATGTCGTGCGGCTTGTCGCCGAGCGCGGCGAACATGCCGAGGAAGGCCGGCAGGAAGAACACGGCCAGCGCCGCCGCGCTCCAGAACGCCGGCTCGGGCAGCAGCGACCAGCACAGCACCAGGGTGGCCACCAGGGTCGGCGCCACCAGGCTGCGGCGCAGCCGGTCGAACAGCGCCCAGCGCGCCAGCGGCGGCAAGGGGTTCGGTGCAGGCCGGCCATCCGGCCCCGGCACACGCGTGCGCAGCCAGCCGGCCAATTGCCAGGCGCCGCGGATGCGCCGGTGGCGCCGCCCGACCTCGTCGCTGTAGCGCGCCGGCCGCGCCGCATGCAGCTGGACCCCGGCGTCGACGGCACAGCGCAGCAGGCCGCCTTCGAGCAGCTGGTGCGACAGCACCTGGCCTTGCGGCAGGCGCGCACCCAGCACACGCACGAAGGCATCGACCTCGTAGATGCCCTGCCCGCCATATGCGCCCTGGCCGAACAGGTCTTGATAGGGATCGGACGGGCGCGCCGGGTGGAAATCGATGCCCGGCTCGCCGCCGGCCAGGCGCGCATAGCGCGAGGCGTCCTCGGACGGCAGCGCCGCCGCCAGGCGCGGCTGCAGCAAGCCGTGGCCGGCCAGCACGCGGCTGCCGGCGGCGTCCAGCAGCGGACGGTTCAGCGGGTGGGCCATCGCCGCCACCAGGCGCCGCGCACCGTCGCGCGCCAGCCCGGTGCCCGGATCGAGGACGATCACGTAGCGCACCGCGTCCAGGCCGGCCAGGCTGCCTTCGGCCAGGGCGAAGGGGGTGCGCACGCCGCCGCGCAGCAATGCGTTCAGGTCGGCCAGCTTGCCGCGCTTGCGCTCGCGGCCAATCCAGGCTCCCTCGCTCTCACTCCAGGTGCGCGCACGCACCAGCAGCAGGAAGGGTTCGGCGCCGTCATCGTCGCTGCGGTAGCGCGCATTCAGGGCGGCGATGGCGCCGCGCGCCGTCTCCAGCAGCGCGGCGTCCTCGAACATGCTTTCCTGCGGCGCATCGGCAAAGTCGCCCAGCAGGCAAAAGCGCAGCCGTGGGTCGCGGTTGGCCAGGTAACGCACTTCCAGGCCGGCGCACAGGGCGGCGACCTGGTCCGCGCTGTCGAGCAGCGCCGGCACCACGGCCAGGGTCCGGGCGTCGTCCGGGATGCCGGCGCCGAAGTCCATGCGCGCCAGCGGCCTTGGGCGCACCAGGCGCGCCGCCATGCGTTCGACCAGGGACAGCGCCAGCTGGCTGGCGCCGCATGCCGCCAGCAAGGCCAGGGCCAGCAGCAGCGGCAGGCCGGCGCCATCGACCCAGGCATGCACCAGCAGCGCCGCCGTGAACAGCAGCGTGAAGCCGCCGATGGCCCCGCACCAAACCGCGAATGGCCTGCGCCGCAGCGCGCCGCGCACGCTGGCCAGCACACTGGAGCGCAGGCGCAGCCTGGCGCGCAGGGCCGGCAAACCGTCGCCGACCAGGTAATAACCGACATGGCGCAGGCGCGCATCCGCGCCGCCATCCGCCGCCTGGGCCAGCGCCAGCGCCTCGGCCGCCACCTCCGCTTCGCTGTTCAGGGACTGGCGCGCCAGGCGTTCGACGGCTTGGCGGTAATGCGCGCGCGTGGCGGCGTCCATGCGGCCATACACGCCGCTCGGGTCCTGGCGCAGCGTGGCCTCGGCCGCGCTCATGGCCTCGGTGAATTCGCGCCAGTCGATGGCGGCCAGCAGGCGCAGGCTGGCGATGCTGTTGGCGGCGGCTTGCGCATCGGCGGCCTGGGCGTCGGCGTCGAAGGCCAGCTGGGCCTCGATGCTGGATTCCTCGTCGGCCAGGCGCGCGGCGATCCACTCGCGCACCTGCGCCAGGACGCTGCCCTGGTGTTGCAGGCGGCGCGTGAGGTCGGCCACGAAGCCGGCGCCCAGCGGCTGCACGGCGCGCGCCATGTCGGCCACCAGCAGGACCAGGTCGCCGGGGCGGTTCTCGGCGGTGGCGATCATGCGTTCGGCCCAGCCCTGCGCCAGCTCCTGCTGCACGCGGCGGCCGTCGAGGCGGGCGGCAATGCCGCGCAGCTTGTCGACCAGGGCCAGGCGCAGCATCACCGGCATGGCGCGCAGCTCGGCCAGGGCCAGGGGCGCGCCTTCCTGGTAGGCGGCGACGAAGCGCGCCAGGCTTTCCTGTTCCAGGCTGCCGTCGCCATGGGTGACGACTTCCAGCGCCAGCTGGTAGACGCGCGGCGCGCCGCCGGCCAGGCGCGGCAAGCTGCGGCCGGCGGCCGGTGGCAGCTGGCGCCGCGCGCTGCGCACGTGCTCTTCGATGACATGCGCATGCGCTAGCAGGGTGGCGGCAGCGGGTGCGGGCGTGTTGCCGGCCGCGGCGGCGCGCGCCAGGGCGGCGCAGGCCTGGCGGATGACGGCGGCATTCGCGGCCAGGCGCACCAGCAGGCGGTCGGGCGTGTCTTCGCGCGCCAGTTCGTGGCGCGCCGCCAGCTGGCGCCCATGCACCGCCATCTGCGCCGCGCCGAACACCTCGGGGCGCAGGGGCGCCTCGCCCGCGCCAGGCTGGGCATGCGCGCCGGCAGGTGGGCGCCCCGTACGCCGGGCGCCGGGCAAGAGATGGGGGTCGTCGTTCAACAGCGGCCTCGAGAATGAGCGTGCACGCCGCCTGCGCGGCCCGGAAGTCCAGGCCGCGCGGGCGGCGCACGTGTCAAGGCATGCTAGAAGAACATCGGATGAGAGACCGTGCGCTAACGAACGCAGGTATGCCCGCCGGCTCGACGGGCCTCAATCCCGGGCAAGACTAGGCGCGCAGCAGCGCCAGGCCACCGGCCAGGTGCCACACCTGCGTGCGCCCCAGCCCCTGCAGGCATTGCGCCGCCTTCAAGCTGCGGTTGCCGCTGCGGCAGAAGAACACCAGCGGGCGCGTTTCGTCGCGCAGCCAGGCGGCATGCTCGGCCAGGCGCGACAGCGGCAGGCTGTAGGCGGCGCGGCCCTCCAGCGCCGGCGCGCCGGCCGCGTGCTCGCAGGCTTCGCGCACGTCGACCAGCAGCGCATCGGGGTGCTCGGCAAGGAAGTGTTTCAGCTGATGGCGCGCCAGTTCGGCGGGCGCTTGCCCCGATACCGATGCCGTCTCGATACCGGCGGGCCGGCACAGGATGTCGTTGTCGGACAGGCGCGTGGCGCCGAACACCAGGCGCGCCTCGGCCAGCACGCCCTCCTCCACCTTGCCCAGTACCAGGCCGGCCACGCCCGGTCGCCGCGCCAGCACGGCGGACCCAAGGCGGATGGCTTCGGCCGGACTGCCGTCGGCCATCCGCACCGTGTCGCAGAACGCCGGCCAGCCGCCGGCGCCGAGCCGGTCGCGCAGCGCGGCGGCAGCGCTGTCGTCAAGGCTGCCGAGCACCGCGCGCAGCCGGTAGCCGTGCTGGCGCAGCAGCGTCGTGACGCGCTCCGCCGCGGTGGCCGATGCGTCGACCGCCACGCAATCGCGGCCCTCGGGATCGAACACCAGCCAGCCGCCATCGGCGCCGAGGTGATAGACCCCGGTCGCACCCGGGCGCGCGGCCGCCAGCGGCAGCTTGCGCAGCGCCTCGCCGCAGCGCGCGATGCGCGCCACGGCGGCATCGGCAAAGGCATCGTCGAGCAGCGGCCCGACCGACAGCCGCACCGCGTTCGCGCAGCGCCAGGCCGGCACGCCCATCGCTTCCAGCACATAGCTGGGCGCCGCCTTCGCCGCCGAGCAGGCCGAGCCCGCGCTGACGCGGATGCCGGCGGCATCGAACAAATCGAGCAGCTCCTTGCCGGACAGGCCGGGCACCGAGAAATTCAGCGTGGTCGGCAACGCATGTTCAAACGGGGCGTTGAACACGATGGCCGGAAACGCCGCGCGCAGCGCCGCCGCCAGGCGCGCGCGCGTGTCGGCCAGCTGTGCATGCGTACGGAACACGCGGCCCTCTTCCAGCGCGCGCAGCACCGCGCCCAATGCGGCGATGCCGGCCATGTTCTCGGTGCCCGAGCGCTGGCCGCCTTCCTGGCCGCCACCGCACATCAGCGGCGTGAATGGCGCGCCCTCGCGCACGTAGAGCATGCCGATGCCCTTCGGCGCATACAGTTTATGGCCCGAGAAGGGCGCGTAGTCGATGCGGGTGCGGTCCAGGTGCAGGGGCAGCTTGCCGAGCGCCTGCACGCAGTCGACCATCCACAGCGCCGGGCTGTTCGCTTCCGCCAGCACCGCCGTGATGCCGTCCAGGTCGGACACCACGCCGCTCTCGTTGTTGGCGGCCATCGTGCACAGGAAGGCGGTGCGCGGCGCCAGTTCGCGCAGCAGGTCCAGGCGGTGGCGCCCGTTTTCGTCGACCGGCAGCGCCTGCAGGGTGAGGCCGGTGCCGAGGATGCGGTTCCAGTGGGCCAGGCTTTCCGGCACCGCCTTGTGCTCGGTGGCGCCATATAGCAGCAGGTCGCCGCAAGCCTGGCCGGCGGCGCGTCGTTCGCGCAGCGCGCACAGGGCCGACAGCACGGCGGTCTGGATGCCCTCGGTGGCGCCGCTGGTAAACATTACCCGCCCTGTGGCCGCGCCCAGCACCCGCCGCGCCCGCGCATGCGCGTCGTCGAGGATGGCGCGGGCGCGCAGGCCGGCCGCGTGGCTGCTGCTCGGGTTGCCGAAATCGGCCTGCATGGCGGCGTGCGCGGCGACGATGGCGGCCGTCAGCACGGGCGATGTGGCATTGGCGTCGAGGTAGAGTTCTGGTTCCATAATAAAACTGAAATTGCGGCCGGAGATCGTGTTATTGTCTAGAAATATGTTACGGATTTGTATAGAAGTGTTCATGCCAAATTCGTCTTCATATCACCAAAACTAAGCATGTTTGTTCTGATAGTGACATATAAATAGAATGAATTCACTAGACAAATTTGATTGCGCCATCCTGGCGGCGTTGCAGGCAGATGCAACGCTCTCGATCTCCGGGCTGAGCGAAAAAGTCGGCCTGTCCAGCACACCCTGCTGGAAGCGCGTCAAGCGCCTCGAGGAAGAGGGCTATATCGAAAGCCGCGTCACCATCGTCAACCGCCAGAAGGTGGGGCTGCCGGTCACGGTGTTCGTCAGCGTGCGCACCCGCGAGCACGACGAGAAGTGGCTCGAACGCTTCGCCGCCGCCGTCACCGCCCTGCCCGAAGTGCTCGAGTTCCACCGCATGAGCGGCGACGTCGACTACCTGCTGAAGGTGGTAACCACCAACATCGAAGGCTACGACCGCTTCTACAAGAAGCTGATCAAGACCGCCCAGCTGACCGGCGTGTCCTCGGCCTTCTCGATGGAGCAGATCAAGAGCACCACGGCCCTGCCGCTGGAGCTGATCGTGCACGGCTTGCCGGCCTGAGTCCATCGTTCGCACCCGCCGCTACAAGCCATTACCGGCATGCGGATTTATGCGATGATGACGCCCGTTCGCACTTAACGGAGACAGGCTGATGCCATCGAAAATGAACATGGCGCCGCTGGCGCCGGCCGCGCTGCTGTGCGCGCTGCTGGGTACGTCCACGGGCGCCCTGGCGCAGGAACAAATCGTGAAGATCGGCGTGACCGGTCCGCTCTCGGGCGCCAACGCCTTTGCCGGCAAGGACAATGAAAACGGCGTGCGCCTGGCGCTCGAAGACCTCAACGCGCAAAAGATCAAGGTGGCCGGCAAGACCCTGCGCTTCGAGCTGCAGTCCGAAGACGATGCCGGCGACCCCAAGCAGGGCGTGACGGTGGCCCAGAAGCTGGCCGACGGCGGCGTGAAGTTCGTGCTCGGCCCCTACAACTCGGGCGTGGCGATTCCCGCCTCGCGCGTCTACAACGAAGCCGGCGCCCTGATGTCCACGGTCGGCACCAATCCCAAGATCACGCAAGGCGGCTATAAAACCGTGTTCCGTACCGTTGCCAGCGATGCCCAGGTGGGCGGCTCGATGGCCAGCTACGCGGCCAAGGAACTGAAGGTGAAGAACGTCGGCGTGATCGACGACCGCACCGCCTTCGGCAGCGGCATCGCCGCCGAATTCAAACGCCAGGCGCAAGCCGCCGGCATCAAGGTCGCGGGCCACGAATTCACCAACGACAAGGCGAGCGATTTTTCCGCCATCCTGACCTCGCTGCGCGCGAAGAAGGTCGACGCCATCTTCTTCGGCGGCTATGCGCCGCAAGCTGCGCCAATGGCGCGCCAGATGGCGGCCCTCGGCCTGAAGGTACCGCTGCTCGGCGGCGACACCCTGTGCAGCCCGGAGATGGCCAAGCTCGGCGGCCCGGCGGTTGGCGAGAACGTGCGCTGCGCCCAGGCCGGCGCCATCATCGCCAAGCAGCCCGGCGGCCCGGCCTTCCTCGACAAGTACAAGGCGCGCTTCAAGCGCGAGCCGGACGTCTACGCGCCTTCCTTCTACGACCAGACCATGTTCATTGCCCAGGCGATGAAGACCGCCAATTCGGTCGACCCGGCAGCCGTGGCCCAGCAACTGCGCACCCTGAGCTACGCCGGCGTGGTCGGCACCTACGGCTACGACGACAAGGGCAACCTGAAGAAGACCGCCGTCACCGTCTACACCTTCAAGAACGGCGCCCTGGCGCCGCTGGCCAGCTACTAAGGAATCATCGACATGACCCAGTTGTTCAAGCTCGGCGCATTTGCCGCAGCCGCCCTCATCGCCTGTGCACCCGCCGTCGCTGCCGACCAGGGAGCCGCACCTGCGACCAAGCAAACCGCGGTGAATCCGCAAGCCGGCAAGGCGCTGAACAAGCTCGCCGACGAGTACTACGACGCCATCGCGCGCTTCGACCCGGTGTCGGCCAGCGAAAGCGGCGACAACCGCTTCATCGACCAGATCGGCATGACGATCTCGCCGAAAGAACGGGCCAAACAGTTTGCACGGTATAAATCGTTCCAGAAGCGCCTGCACGCGATGGAGCGCGACAGCCTGGCGATGCGCGACCAGACCAGCTACGACATCCTCGACTACGAGCTGACGACGGCCCTGCGCTTCGAGCCCTTCCCGGAATACCTGCTGCCGGTGAGCCAGATGGACAGCATGCCGGTCACGCTGGCCAACTACGCCAGCGGCCAGGGCGCCCAGCCTTTGTCGAGCGTGAAGGATTATCGCGCCTACGCCAGCCGCCTGGCGCAGCTGGGACCGTGGATCGACCAGGCGATCGCCAACATGCGCGAAGGGATCAAGCTTGGCGTCACCTATCCGAAGTCGGTGATGGCCTCCGCCCTGCCCCAGTTCAAGCAGCTGGTGGCCGGCTCGGCGCAGGACAGCATCTATTACGCGCCGGTGAAGAACTTCCCGGCGTCGTTCTCCGACGCCGACAAGCGCCAGTTGACCAAGCTGTATGGCGACACGATTAACGGCAAGCTCAATCCCGCATTGGCGCGCCTGGCCACCTTCCTGGAAAAGGACTACCTGCCCGCCGCGCGCACCAGCACCGGCTGGGATGCGCTGCCGAACGGCGCCGAGTGGTACAAGGTGCGCGTGGCGAGCCAGACCACGACCAGCCTGACGCCCGAGCAGATCCACGCCATCGGCCTGAAGGAAGTGGCGCGCATCCAGGGCGAATACGGCCGCACCGGGCCGAAGATGGGCTACAACGGCCCGGCCGCCGGCCTGCCGGCCTGGGTAGCGCAGCAGGCCAAGTACAAGCCATTCAAGACCGACCAGGAAGTCATCGCCGTCTACCGCAAGCTCGACGCCCAGCTGCGTACCAAACTGCCGTCGATGTTCAACCTGATGCCCAAGTCGCCGCTCGACCTGCGCCTCGAGCCTGAGCTGAGCCGCGCCACGGCTTCCGACCACTACACCCCGCCGGCAGTGGACGGCTCGCGTCCGGGCGTGTTCTGGTCGGTGGTGAACGACCCGACGCAATACGGCAGCACCGGCATGGTCACGCTGTTCCTGCACGAAGGCCAGCCGGGCCACCACTTCCACATCGCGCTGGTGCAGGAACTGGGCCTGCCGAACTTCCGCAAGTTCGGCGGCAACAATGCCTTTACCGAGGGCTGGGCGCTGTACGCCGAGACCCTGGGCAAGGACATGGGCCTGTTCGACAAGCCGGAAGATTATTTCGGCCACCTGAACGACGAGATGCTGCGCGCGGCGCGCCTTGTGGTCGACACCGGCATGCACACCAAGGGCTGGTCGCGCGAGCAGGGCATCCAGTACTTCTCGGAGACGCTGGGCTACAGCGAGGCCGACTCGCGCGCGCAGATCGAGCGCTACATGGTGTGGCCGGGCCAGGCGCTGGGCTACAAGATCGGATCGCTGAAGATCGTCGAACTGCGCCACCGCGCCGAAGCCGCACTCGGCCCGAAATTCGACATCCGCACCTTCCACGACATCGTGCTGGGTGAAGGGACGCTGCCGCTGTCGCTGCTGGAGGCGAAGGTGGATCGGTGGATTGCGGCGTCGAAGTAAGCGCTTGAAGAGGTGGGCCGATGCCCACCTTTTTTATTTCATGTAAGGCTAGCGGAGGATCAGATGCCGCAACGGCCGCTGGTGCACATGATCCGGTCATCCAGGCACTGTTCTGGATCCCCGCCATTGTCCAGGCAGGCATCATATTCCAGCTTGCATGTCCATTGGCAGGAAGGCCCGGTTGGCGGGCCGGCCATTGCGGTAGTGACGGAAGCAGCGGCAGCAATTGCGAACAACAGGCTTGCGACTTTCTTGTTCATGCACATCTCCGGTTGAGTAAGGATTTTTCTCTCTATATTTTCAACAGCAAGAGCAAGTTCTCACTGCAGAGCATCCTTGTCAACCGCTACGTCCCCTGCATAAATCGCGGCTACCCGATCTGGCTAAACCCGTGGCGGGATCGTCGAACCTGCTTTGTTTTTAATGCTTCACTGCCCGGTCTTCGGCTGCATCTTCGCCAGATCCTGAGATCCTGGATCCCGCATCGGGGGTCAGGTCTGCCATCGTGACACGGCCTCGGCCATACCATCGCTCGCGCATCGGTCACCAAGGCTGAGCTCGTGTCTGGATGGCTGACCCCGGTTGTTTTTTTACGTCAGCGGCCGGGTTGGAGCTGCATTTTCCCCTGCTTCATCATGGTCGCGTTGCTGTCCATGATCGTCCCCCACAGGGCCTTCACCGATTCGGGTGTCGGGTCCTGCTGCATGCGCAGCTGGGCCAGGTCGATGCGGGCACGCGGGTAGCGCGCTTGCGCTGCCTTTTCCAGCCAGCCTAGCGCTTCCTCGCGCGACTGTGCCGTGCGGTCGGCATACAGCATCTCGCCCAGTTCGGTTTGCGCCACCGGAAAGCCGAGGCGAGCGGCCTTCAGGAACCATCCCTTGGCCTGGGTCCTGGCCTGGCGCCGTGCCGCGCCGCCGCTGCCCGCGTCCTGCAAGGCGGCCAGCCCCAGCGTCGTCATCGCCACCACGTTGCCCTTGGCGGCTTGGCGCCGCAGGGCCGCCATCTCCTTGCTGTCGGCCGCATGCGCGCGCGCTTCCAGCTCGTGGTCGAGCTGGGTCCAGCTTGATTCGTCCATGTCGCGGTACCAGGCGTCGTTGCCGGTGCTGCCGATCGAGCCGATGCCGCGCGAGCGGCCGCTGGCGGCATCCGAACGGGCCGTCAAGGGCGCGGCGCCCGGACGCCAGCCCGGCGGCGGCGAGAAATAAAAGTCGCCGGCCAGCGAGGACTCGAACCACGGCTGCTGGTCTTCGCGGGTCTGGCGCCGCACCTGGTCGGACAAGGTGCGGAACAGGGTCTCGGCCGGCAGGCCGCGCTGGGTCAGCAGCCTGGCCAGGGTCTCGGTGTAGACGCTGTGGCGGCGCCCTGCGCCATCCTCGGCCAGCTGGCCCGGCGCGGTGGAATACGCCACCAGGGTGCCGCGCGCCGCGTTCGATGGTGCCAGGCCCAGGTTCTCGTAGCTGCGCAGCTTGACCGCTTTCACCGGCTGGAAGGGGTTGTTGCGGCAGGCGTCGAGGATCATCACGTTGACCGTCGACTTCGACAGCGCCAGCCTTTCGTGCAGGGCCTGCAGCGGAAAGGCGCGCTGGCGCACGCCCTCTTCCCCGGTGACGACCATGTCGACCGGGACCAGGTAGTTCTCGCCCTTGATCTGCATGCCGTGGCCGGCGTAATACACCACCGCCGCGGCGCCGGCCGGCAAGCGCTCGGCGAAGCTGCGCGTGGCGTCGAACATGCCGCTGCGCGTGAGGTCGGTCTTCAGGGTGACGTCGAAGCCGGCCTGGCGCAGGCTGGTGGCGATCAGTTCGGCGTCGGGCCGCGTGTTCGGCAGGCTGTTGCTGCCGTAGTTGCCATTGCCGATCACGAGGGCGTAGCGATTCGTCGGCGAGGCCGGCGCCTGCGTCTTGGGCTGGGCCTGCGCCGGCAGCCACGCCAGCGCCAGCAGGAACACGGCAATAAAACGCATCATGGCTGCTCCAGCACCAGCACGTCATCGACCAGCGCCGAGCGCAGCAAGGCGGCGCGCACTTCGTCGATGCGCTTGCGGTCGTCGAGCACCAGCCAGAACTCGCCGCCGCTGCCCGGCCCCCAGACAATCTGGCAGCGCTGCTGCTGCAGCAGTTCCGTCAGTTGCGCCATGCTGGCCGATGCGCGCACCACGATCTTCAGGTTGGCCGCGCGCTGCGCCGTCGCCAGCGAGCGGGTCACGGGTTCGTCCACAGCGCGCGGCAGCACGCCGAGGTTCATCACCGCCTGCAAGCCCAGCAGGGCGATGACGAAGCCCAGCGCCGGCGAGAAGCCCCAGTTCGACGCCCACGCGCGCCAGCTGCGCCGCTGCGGCTTCTTGTCATCCGCATGCGAAGCAGCCAGGCGCTTCTGGAACTGCGCAAAGCCGGCCATCGGATCGCGCTCCTCCTCGTGCCGGCGCGCCGAGCCGGCCAGCGCCTGCGCGAACGCCAGTTCCTCGCGCGCTTCGGCGTCCAGCGCAAGAAACGCCTCGACCTCGGCGCGCTCGCCGGCCGGCAGGGTGCCGTTGATATAAAAGGGCAGCGCCGCCCGGAAGCGGGCGCGTGCCTGTACGTTGTCACTCATAGTCTTCTCCTCCGAAGCCGCCACCAAAGGCCCGATCCAGGCACGCGCGCACGCGGCGCCGCGCATGGAAGAGACGCGATTTCACGGTCCCTTCCGGCACGCCGGTGCGCGCGGCCACCTCGACCAGGCCGCACTCTTCCACCGCGCTCCAGTACAGCGCCTCGCGCTGGCCATCCGGCAGCCGGTCGATGCATTCGATGAGCGCCGCGCCGCGCTCGCGCTCCTCGATCACCTCCAGCACGCCCCATCCCGGCGCCGCCGCCCCATCGACGGCGTCGGGGTCCTCGACGATCACGTCCTCGCGCCGCCCCTTCTTGCGCCACCAGTCGGCCACCTTGTTCTTCGCGATCCCGCACAGCCAGGTCGAGAACTCCGACACGCCGCTGTAGGCATCGGTCTTGCGGAAGGCCACCAGCAAGGTGTCGCTGACGATTTCCTCGACCGCATGGCGGTCGTCCCACACCTGCATGCGCACGTAGCCATACACGACCGGCTGGTAGACCGCGTACAGCCTGGCCAGTGCTTTGTCGTCGCCCGACGCGATCTGGTTCAACAGCATCCGCACTTCGTGGCGGGGAAGGTTACGCATGGTCGTCAAAAAAATTTAGAAAAAAGATTGAACCGTCTCGAACGCGCCGGCGATACACGGGCACAGATGCTAACACCGACCCACCCTCACAAAAGGAGCCACCCCATGAATACCCTGACCACCTCGACCCGCACCGTGCGCGGCAAGATTTTGCGCGATACCCAGTCCGGCCCCGGCTTGCTGGCGGTGGACGGCAACAAGCTGCCGTTCACGCTCGAAGACCACTGGGCCGGCAGCACCCCGCCCCAGACCGGCGGCAGCGTCGACATCGGCTTCGACGAAGGCGGCCAGTTGCGCACCGTGCACCCGATCGGCGTCGGCAAGGAAGAACTCGAGATCGCCGGCGACCTGGCGCGCCAGGCCCTGGGCAAGGGCGTTCCCGTGCTGCAGGGCGCCGCGCAGAAGATCGGCATGCCGGTGCTGGCGGCCATGGCCATCGTCGCCATCAGCTGGATCTGGCTGCCGGCCGTGACGGTGCAGATCATGGCCGGCATGGCGCAAAGCGCCACCATGTTCGACGTGCTGCGCATGGTGAACGCCGGCGCCAGCCTGCAGGACTTCGGCCGCGGCGGCAGTGCCGGCATCTACGGTTTCCTGTGCATCCTGGCGATGGCCGCCCCGGCCCTGCCGGCCCTGTGGCGGCACCGCCTGGCGCCGCTCGGCTACTTTGCGCCGCTCGCCTTTTTGGCCGCCGTCGCCCTCGGCATCTACATGAAGATGAACGCCATGGCCGGCGCCGCCACCGAGCAGATGCGCGGCCTCGGCGGCAGCGGCATGGGCGACATCGTCGGCGCCATGATGAAACAAGTGATGCAGGCCGTCTCGGTTGGCTTCGGCGTGTACGTTTCGCTGCTTGCCGCCCTCTACCTGGCCTGGATCGGCCTGCGCGCCCTGCGTCAACGTTAATCCTTTCCCACCCTTGTGAGCACAACCATGAAAAAGACCACCCTCCTCGCCGTCCAGCTTGCCCTGGCCCTGAACCTCGCCGCCTGCTCGAAGAAGGACGACGCAGCGGCCGCCGCGCCTGCCGCACCAGCCGCCGCGGCCACGCCCAGCCTGGCCGACCTGCAGAATCCCGAAGCCATGAACAAGGCGGTCGCCGCCACCCTGCCGAAAGGCGACCCGGCCACGCCGCTGGCCGCCTACCGCAAGATCGACAGCGGCCACCAGGTGATGTTCATGTACTACGCGCTGTCGAACATGCCGGCGCCCTACGAGGAAATCGCCCAGACCTATTCCGACGAATACCGCCGCACCAGCGACAGCTTCAAGCAGCGCGACATCCTGAAGGCGCTGCAGCCGCGCATCGACGGAGAAATCGCCGGCGCCAAGACCGGCCGCTACGTCATCGTCGACCAGCAGGACAGCCGCCTGCTGCAGCGCTACGACTTCGAGAAAAAGGCCTTTGCCATCAACGACTTCTCGGACGACCGCTACACCTTCTTCAACGACAACAGCCAGTACACGCTGGCCACCACCAACGCCGCCGATTTCTCCTTGCTCAAGGTGAGCGACGAAGCCAAGGCGCGCGAGATCGAGGGCTACCTGAGCGCCTATAAACCGCTGCGCCTGGAGACCTATGCCTATGTCCAGGACGCCGATCCGAGCAAGCGCCGCATCAAGCTGCAGGTGATGAAGGTGCGCCTGCTGGATGCACGCGGCACCGTGCTGGCCGAAATGTAGGGTGGACGGGTTTCCCGTCCACGCGTCCGGCCAGCGCATGCATTGCCGCGGCGCCTGTCAAACCGAACGCGTGGACGGCGAAGCCGTCCACCCTACCGCAGCTTGGCGCAGAAGGCCTCGGCGCTGCCATCCACGATCGCGCCGCTCGGCCACATCCCGCTGGTGCGGCGCGCACGCTGCAGCGACGCCGCCAGCGCACTATCTCCCTCCACCGCATACACGAATACCGGCATGGCCAAGGCCGCCGCATCGGCCAGCAGCCTGCCATTGGCGTCCAGCGTGCGCGCATCGACGTGCACGCCCACCGGCGCGCCCACCCTTCCCTGCAAGCCGTTCAGCCAGTTGCGGTCCAGGCGCGGCGCCTGCGCGCGCTGCGCGATGAAACGCGTGGCGCGCGAATTGCCCAGCGCCTGGGCATTACGTGGATCAAGCACGATCATGCCCAGGTAACCCTCGCGGTCGGCCTGGCGTGCGCAGCGCAGGTTGGCTTCCACCGGCGAGGTCAGGAACCAGTTACCGTGCCCGACTTCGCCGCGCAGCTGCTGCACCAGGGCGCCGACATCCTGGCAGGCCGCCACGGTCTTGATCTCGGCGTTCAGCGTGGCTTGCGGGTAGGTCGCGGCCAGGCTCGCCAGGTCGCCGACGAAAGGCGGCGCCTCGTTCGTCGCCGCGCCACGCAGCGTCATGCGCGCCGCGCGCCAGTCGGCGCTGCGCAGGCTGTTCACCGGCGCCGGCGCGGCGGTGCGCACCACGCGGCCGGTGGCCTGGTCGTGGTGCACCACCCATGCGCGGTCGCCCAGCATCTGCAGGTCGGTTTCCACGCCATCGAAGCCGCCCTGGTAGGCCGCGCGCAGCGCGTCCAGCGAATTCTCCGGCGCCTGGCCGTTGCCGCGGTGCGAATGGACCTGCATGCCGAAGCAGGCGGCGTGCGCGGGTGGGGCCGCCAGCAGCGCCATCATCAGCGCCGCGCCGAATGCGGATTTACGGTGTCGCCTGGTTGTCATGTTCATAGCCATAGTTCAGGTCCTGCAAGAGATGGACGCGGATCGCTTCGTTGACGGGATAGCTGTAGCCCTGGCCCACCGCCACCACGTGGGTGATGTTGGCCACCACGGCCTTGCGCGTGCGGGTCCAGCCGCTGTCGCCTTCTTCCGGCGCGCGCGCCTGCTCGATCATCTGGGTGAACAGTTCGCTGCGCGTGATGCGGTTCTCGACCAGCGACAGCAACATCCAGACGCCGGCGAACGCCGCCAGCAGCACCGAGGTGGCGATCCAGGCCGGGCGCCGTGCAAGCGTTTCCTGGCCCGGGCTGCGCAGCAGCAGCACCAGCGTGGCGACCAGGTAGAGCAGCTTCGAGAAGTGGCCGATTGCGCCCAGCAGCGAAAAGGCCAGCGCCACCGGCGGCACGATGGCGGCGCGTGCGGCGTCGTTGCCGTCCTTGTACAGGCGGGCGCCACCCTCGAACTGGGCGGCGTCGGAATCGTAGGCGGCGCGCTTGTCGCGTACCGCCTTGCCGACCATCGCCTCGTACAGGCGCTTGAAATCAGCCGCGCTGCCGTAGTCGTGGGCCACGCTCACGCTGGGGGGCAGCGCCAGCGCCTCGCGCAGCTGGCCCTGCACGCCGGAGCGCGCCACGAACTGCGCGAACGACAGCCCGGGCGGGATGCGGTCGCGCCCGACCGTGATGCCGCTCGTCGACTTGCGGTAGCGCTGCTCGACGGCCTCGCGGAAGGCCACTTCGTCGGACGGGTCCCAGCGCGCACTCACCGGCACCTTCTGGCGCACCTTCTTCACCACGGCGGCGCGGCGGTAGCCCGGCACCGTGTAGGGCGTCCAGTTATGCTTGCGCAGGGAATCGACGTAGTCGTTCCAGGCCTTGTCCTGCTCGTGCTGCAGGTCGTCGTTCGAGGCCGAGGGAATGCGCGCGTACCGTTGCCAGTTGGTGTGGGTGCGCTTGATGGCCTCGAGGTAGTCCTCGTAGTACTGCTGGCCGGTCTTCGAGGTGCGCACGATGTTGCCGATCACCTGGTCCTTGGTGCCCTTCATGCGCTCGTCGAGGCTGTCGTTGGACAGGGCCAGGAAAGGGAACAGCGCCAGGAAGGCCTTGCCCTCGGGCTGGGCGAACAGCAGCTTGTCGTCGACCAGGCCATCGAGTTCGGCCTGGCCGTTCACCAGGGAGCGCTGCAGCAGGATGGTGTTGTAGGCCACGCGGCGGAACTCGGCGTCGCGCGTGGCCACCAGCACGTCGACGAAGATCTTGATCGAGCCGTAGACGGCGCCGGCCACCAGCAGGCAGCCGAGCGCGATGCGCAGCAGCGAAGGCCGCCGCGACTGGCTGCGCAGGCGCCGCCGCAGCAGCACCTGCAGCAGCACCAGGGCCGCGGCCACGCCCGACAGCGAGCGGCCATACACTTCCAGGCGCTCGACATCGTGCGGGCCCGCGTTCCCGCCCACCACGTCGAGCAGGCGGGCATTGAAGCCCAGCTCGAAACACAGGTAGACCAGGGTCAGCAGGATCAAAAAGACCAGTTGCTTGAGTTGGAGGGCGCGCATCGTGATTACTTCCGCAAGTCGATGCGGACCGGCTTGATTTCCTCGTCGCGGATCGTCAGGCGCCCGCGCGGCAGCTCATCGTCCTGCTTGCGCGGCGCCGGCGTGCGCGCCACGTTCTCGCGCGGGGCGGTATCGCGCGGCGCGGCCGGCGCAGCGCCCGCGGCCACGGCGCTGGCGCGCTGCGGCGGCGCCGGAATCACGCGCCCGCCGCTGCCGGCCAGGTGCGGACGGCCCGCGCCAGGATTCGGCCGCGCATCGCCGCGCCCCGGCGGCAGCGCCTGGGCCGGCATCGGATAGGCGGGGCGCAAATTCTCGTCGGCGAAGGGGCGCGCCGCCAGGTTGACGCCCGGCGGCACCGGCGCCTGGCCCGTGTACAGGCGCTGGTCCATGTAGCTGTAGCGCTTCAGGCTGTTGTACTCGGGGAAGTCGATGTAGATCGCGCGGCCATCCGGGTCGAGCGCGGCCTGGGGCCGGTCGCGGCAATTCCCGAAGCCCCATTGCAGCACGTCGGTGCCTTCGATGGCCATCAGCGTGTACTTGTAGTTGCAGTTGCGTTCCTGGGTTTCGACGATCACCACCAAGCGCGACTCCACCTGCGCCACCATGGCGATGCGCGCGCCCACCGCGTTCGGCAGCGGCACCACGCGGTAGCTGCCGATCTTCACGGAAAAGGCGCCGGTGGACGGGTCGTGGCGCAGCGAGCCGGGCGTGCCGTCGGCCAGGCGGAAGCCGCCCAGCTGCTTGCCGAACAGTTCGGCCGTGTCGACGCCGATCATCACGCCGCCGCGGTTGTTCGGTTGCACGGCGCAGCCGGCGGCCAGCAGGGCGCCGGCCAGGACCAGCGCGCGCGGCAAGTGTTCGAGTCGAATGAGCGGCTTGATGGTGTTCTCCGAAAGAAGGGCGAAATGCCGGAGAACACCGTTGGCGCGGTGAATGTTCCGGCGGTCCCGCAGTGCAGCATGCGCAAGATTGCGCATTATGCCTCGGGATGCCGCCTGGAAAACTCACGCATTGTCACCGCAGGCGCGGTGAGAGGGAATCAGATGCCGCAGCGGTCGCGGCAAGCCGAAAAATCTTCTTGGCACTGGGCCAGGGGAACGCCGGCAGCCTTGCAAGCCTGGAAGGAGCGGAAGCATTGCGTGCCGCAGGAAGGCACGTCGTCCGGATCGAACGCGAAGGCCGAACCGCCCGAGATACCGATACCGAGTGCAAACAACAGGGTTGCGAGTTTCTTGTTCATGCAGGAGTCTCCAAAAAATCAACGGTCGAATGCCCGGGATAGCACGCCGGAAAGGGTGCGCTGCCAGGTCAGAATGTGACATTTTCTAACGAACAGCAGCGTGAACATCGCATTGCCCACAGGACAAGTCAAGCACTACGCACCCTGCATGAATCGCGTCATGCGCCCTGCATGACGGCGCCGGGCTGGGGGCGATCCGGGGACTGCTACTCGGAGTCGCGCAGCCAGGACTTGCTGGTGGACTTGGCCGGCGCGGCGGCCGGCGGGCGCCGAACAACCTGGCTTGGCTGGCGCGCGGCGTTGCGCCGCGCCGCCTTCTTGGCTGCGGCATTCGCCATATAACTCTTCACGCCCACCGTGCCGCGGTAGAGCAGCGCGATCGCGCACACGATGACGGCGCTGACCGTGATCGCCAGCGCTTCTGGCCGGCCGGCGATGATGAGTATCGACACGAACACGACCAGGTCGATGCAAAGGAGGAATCTGAAACGCGATTTGGCAGCGGCGTCGCCTTGGGATACAGACATGCTACTTTCCAGGAAAATCTTATGGCAGGCAATTGCCTAATGATGCAAAAGCGCGAATACCGGTGCGCGTGCAGGGTTGATCCGCTGCGCACCCGTTTTTTTGGCGCATTCTTGTGGTTCACATCATTTTACCATTTCCACATGGAAACTCTCTAGCGTGTTGTCGCTGCCGCAGTGCGCGCCGGCACGATGCGCCATACCACGCCGCCGCCATCGTCCACCACCAGCAGCGCACCATCCGCCGCCACTTCCACGGCGGCAGGGCGTCCCCACACATCGCGGTCGCCCAGCACCATGCCGGTCATGAAGTCCTGGTACTGCCCGGTCGGCACGCCGTTCTTCATGAACACGCGCACCACCTTGTAGCCGGTGCGCGTGGCGCGGTTCCAGGAGCCGTGCAGGGCCACGAAGATCTCGCCTTCGTACTCCTTGGGGAAGGCATGCCGGGCGCCCTGCGGCGCCTTGTACACGACCATGCCCAGCGGCGCCGAGTGCGACTGGACCAGGGTATCGGGCACGATGCTCTTGGCCTTCAGGTCCGGGCGGATGCCCTTCAGGCGCGGGTCTTCGTTGGCGCCGATGTAGTACCACGGCCAGCCATAGAAGCCGCCCTTCTTCACGCGCGTGATGTAGTCGGGCGGCAGGTTGTCGCCCAGTTCGTCGCGCTCGTTCACGCTGCAGAACAGGTCGCCGGTGGCCGGGTGCACCAGCATGCCGACGCAGTTGCGCAGGCCGTTCGCGTAGGCGCGGCGGTTCTTGCCGTCGGCATCGAAGGCCAGCACGGCGGCGCGCTCGGTCTCTTCGCCCCAGGCGGCGCCGACGCCGTATTTCGCTTCCCACTGCGCCAGCGGCAGCGGCGGCCGGGCGCCGATGCCGGCTGCGACATTGGTGGCCGAGCCGACCGACAGGAACAGGGTCTTGCCGTCCTTCGAGAAAGCGATGCTGCGCGTGACGTGGCCACCGCTGGTGTCGCTGATCTTCTCGATCACGGTTTCCGGTTCGCCCTTTGCCTGCAGGTCGCCCACGCTGTAGGGGTAGCGCACCACCGAGTTGACGTTGGCGACGTACAGGTATGTCGGATTCGCGGCCGGCCACAGGGCCATGCCGTAGGGGCGCGACAGGCCGCTGGCGTAGACGCTGACGCTGTCGGCCTTGTCGCCGTCCTTCGCGCGCAGGATCGTGATTTGCCCTTTCGCGGCTTCGGACAGGAAGATGTCGCCGTTCGGGGCGCGCAGCGGCAGGCGCGGCTTGCCGAGGCCTTCGGCGTAGATGCCGACCTGGAAGCCGGGCGGGACGGCGGGCATGGCGCCTTCCGGGCGCGGCGCGAGTTTCGGGCCGTTGCCGGCGCTGTCGCTGGCGTAGGGGGCGATCAACGCGTTCGGCTTGATGTGGTGCAGGTCGCCGGGTTTGTCTTCGCTCCAGGCGCCGGCTTTGTCGGTGGTCTTCGTCGCGGCCGCGATGGGAGCGGCGGCCTTGCCGGACTGGGTGGCGAGGTAGGCGATGACGGCGGCGCGCTGTTTGGCGTCGGCGACGCCGATCGGCATCGCGGTGCCGGGGACATCCTTGTTCGGGTCGCGCAGGAAGACGTCGAGTTCTTCGCGGGTCCAGGTCTTGCCGGATGCGCCGGCCTTGGCCAGGGCGTCGGTGTAGTTGAAGTTGGGGACGGCGCCGGCCTTGCGGCCGATGAGGTTGTAGAGGCCGGGGCCGGCGAGCGCGGAGAGTTTCGGGTCGACGCTGTGGCAGCTGGCGCAGTTCTGGTTGAAGAAGGTTTGGCCGGGGGATGGGGCGGCTTGGGCTGCGGCGGTCAAGGCCAGGCTGAGGGCGGCGATGGTGAGGTGTCTCATGATGTTGTTTTGAATTTGATTTCCAACGTGCGGGCGGTAATGGGGCTGTTGCCTGCTTTGTTCGTGGTATGCGTCATCAGCGTGGGCACGGGGTGCCCACCGTACGGGAGACGTCGCGTATCTGTGGCGCGACGCCTCTGTTTCGGACTTAAGCGATCATGAAGACGGGGTAGCGGCGCCATTCGGGTTCGCGGTACTTGGCGCAGTTGGCGAAGATGAAGTCCAACACGGCTTCCTGGTTGGACAGCAGGCCTGGATTCGCGGACTTCCATTCGGTGAACTTGGCGGCGAGTTCGGGTTCGGCCAGCAGCAGCTGTTCGGCTTCGTCTTCGAACACGTAGTCGGAATAGGCTTCCTTCTTTTCCAGCACGCTGTTGAAGAAGCCCCAGCGGAAGAAGCTGTCGTGGGCGAGCGGTTCCAGGGTTTCGACGATGTAGCGCGCGGCGTCCTGGTCGAGGGGGACGATGACGTCGCCGGCGCGCAGCAGCACTTCGGCGTGGCGCTTTTCCAGCTGCACGTCGTCGTGGAACATGTGGCCTTCGTAGGCGTTGGGGCGCGAGGACACCGACGCGATGTGGTAGTAGTCGACTTCCTGCATGCGGTCCGCGTCGACGCGTTCCAGCTGCACGCCGTTCAGCTGCAGGCGCTCGATGGCTTCGCGCCAGGCTTGCGGGATCACGTAGGCCTTCGGCGCCGCCACGGTGATGTCGGCGTTGAAGCGGTTGTACCAGGCGATGTCGCGTTCCCAGGGGCTGTTGCGGTCGTAGTGCAGGCGCGTGTAGCCGCCCAGCACGCTCGGCTTGTACTTGGCCTCGTAACCCTTGAAGCGGAAGCTGCCCGGGTTGGCTTCGTCCATGGCCCAGTGGATCGGCCACTCGGCGCGGGTGCGGCCGGCAGCCTTGGCGGCGCGGCGCAAGGCCTGGATCTGGGCGGCGTTCCGCACCGTGAAGTCGAGGGCCGTGTCGACCAGGGCGCGCATCGAGTCGTAGCGGTCCTGGAAGGGCTTCAGCATGTGGGTCTCGGGCATGAAGCCGATGGTGTGGTGCAGGGCCGCGTAGCCGGTCGAGAAGCGCGCCGTCTCCAGGAAATCGGCGATGCCGTGGTCCGGGCTGTCCTGCACCGGGTTCACGTACGGACAGGTCGGCCAGCCGCGCGCTTCCATCTGCGCGTACATGGCCGGCAGCATGGTGTCGCGCAGGAAGCCGCCGAGCTCCGTGCCCAGCTTGTCGGGCTGGGTGTGGATCAGGGTCATGGTGTAGGCATAGTCGGCGCCGTTCGAGGTATGGGTGTCGACCATCACGTCCGGGTCCCAGGCCGTGAAGAAGCGGTTGAAGACCTGGGCGGTCAGCGTGTCGCACTTGACGAAGTCGCGGTTCAGGTCGAGGTGGCGGCTGTTGCCGCGGAAGCCGAACTGCTCGGGGCCGTCCTGGTTCACGCGCGAGGTGTTGGCGCGGTTGATGCTGCCGTCGACGTTGTACAGCGGGATGAAGATGAACACGGTCTCGCCGAGCGCGGCCAGGCGCGCCGGCTGGGTGCAGAAGTCGCGCACCAGGGCCATGCAGCCGTCCACGCCTTCCGGCTCGCCCGGGTGGATGCCGTTGTTGTTGAAGAAGACCGGACGCCCGCTGGCCTTGATCGCCTCGCGCCCGAAGACGCCGTCGGCGCTTACCACGCCCGCGTGGATCGGCAGGCCGGCATCCGAGGTGCCGATCACGCCGAAGCGCAGCACGCTCGGGTAGTTGCGCGCCAGCGCTTCGTACCAGGCGATGCAGTCGTTCCAGGTGGTGGTCTGGTTCTGGTTGCCCAGTTCATAGGGCGTCTTGAGTTCGTTCGACATGGAGAGATCCGGCAGGAGAGATAAGCGAGCCGCTACGATACAGCAGTCCCGGCGGAAAGGGGCAGCGTGATGGCCACCGTGGTGCCGCGCTGCGGCGCCGAGTGCACCGCGATCGCGCCGCGCAGCGCATACACCCTTTCGCGCATGCCGATGATGCCGATGCCTTCCGAGCTGAGCGCCGGCTCGAAGCCCTGGCCATCGTCCTCGACGGCGATGCGCAGCACGTCCTGCTCTTCGTCGAGCACCAGGCTCACTTGCGCGAAGCTGGCGCCGGCGTGCTTCATCACGTTCGACAGCGCCTCCTGCACGATGCGGTAGGCGGAAATCGCCAGCTCGTTGCCCAGGCACGAAAAGTCGCCTTCGGAGTGAAAAGCGAAGCGGCAGCCGGAACCGCTGTCGTAGTGGCGCAGCATCTCTTCCACCGCGCCGTGCAGGCCCAGCATGTCGAGCACTTCGGGGCGCAGGCGCCGCACCAGGCGCCGGCCGTTGGCGTATAAATCGAGGGCCAGCTTGGTGATGGCTTGCGCCTTGGCGCGGATGTCCTCGACCTCGGGCCCCGGCACTGCCCTGCCTGCGAGCGTGGCGATGCTTTGCGCTTCCAGCCGCACCGCGATCAGCGAAGCGTTCAATTCATCGTGGATCTCCACCGCGATGCTCTTGCGCTCGTCCTCGATGATGCTGTTCACCTTCTGGATGAGTTTGCGCTTGTCGGCGTCGGCGCGCAGCGCTTCGTTGCGCGACTCGAGCAGGTCTTGCGTGCGCGCCGCCACCTTGTTCTCCAGGTCCTGCTTCGACTGGTCAAGCGCCACCGACATCTCGCCGATCGAGCCTTGCAGCTCGCCGATCTCGCCGCCGGTGGTAACGGGCAGCGTCACGCGGTAGTGCCCGCCGCGGATCTCGCGCAGCGCGCCGATCGCATCGCGCAGCGGCAGGATCAGCGAGCGCGCCAGCACCCAGGCCAGCACGCCGCTGGCCGCCAGCGCCAGCGCCGCCATCGCCACCTCGATCCGGAAGCGGCGCGTCTGCTTGGCCAGCATGTTCGCCGGCGACATGGTCACGCGTACCGCGCCCACCACCTCGGTGGTGAGGGTCGGCGGGCGCGTGTCGCTCGAGGCCGAGACGTGCGGGATGCCGTTGTCGGTGAACAGGTTGATCCACACCACCTGCTTGCGGATCGGCGCCTCGTAGTAACGCGGCTCGGCATCGAGCGCGCTGTCTGAGGTCACGCGCACGGCGCGCTTGCCCGTGGCGTCGAGCACATCGATGCGGTAGATGCTTTTGTCGGACTGCACCAGGCCGTTGATGGTGAGGCGCAGGTCGGTGAGATTGCCGGAGATGACGTTGTATTCGCTGGTCTCGGCCAGCGCGCGCGCCAGGATGCGGCCGCGCTCGGCCAGTTCTTCCGCCACCTGGGCGCGGTGCGCGTACCAGGAATACCAGACGAAGGAAGTGAACAAGAAGGCCACCGGCAGCATGGTGATGAAGGCCATGCGCAGGCCGATGCTCCAGCTGCGCCAGGGGCGCAAGAAGCGCAGGCTCATGGCCGCGGCCTGGCGAAGTTGCGCGCGTCCTCCCTCACCACGATGTCGAGCGAATGCGCTACGCCTTCGTTGATCGCGGTGTGGAAGTAGCGCGGGAACTGCGGCGCCGGCAGCACGCCGGTGGCGACGAAACCGGCGGCCAGCTCGGCCACCTGGGCATTGATGTCCTCGATGTCGGAATAGGTGGTGGCGAGTGCGCCCACCTTCACCATGTCGCCCGAAAAGCCGATCACTGCCTGCTTGCGGCGGTAAGTGGCGAGCAGGATGCTGCGCACGTTCTCGGGGTTGTAGACGGCGTTGTCGGGCAGCGCCAGCAAGGCTTCGCTGCGACCGACGCGGTCCAGCAGCGTGCCGATGTCGTCGCCCGGCGCGGCGCGCACCAGCTCGATCCTGCCCTGCAGGCTGTGGACGAACACGTCCGCATCGGGGCCGAGGATGGCGGCCATGCGCACCGGGCGGCGGTACAGCAGGCTGGCCAGCTGCAGCTGGTCGAGCGGCGCCGGTTCGGCATACACCGCTGTCATCGACGCCAGGCGCGCAGGCGGCAGCGTGCCGGTGACCGCGCGCCATACCTGGCTCGAGGTAAAGGCCGCGATCACAACGCAGTCGCAGCGCCGCGCGGCGGCCTGGCGCAGCGCGTCCGGCCCGATGGCGATGGTGACCATGCGCCGCTTCTGGGCCAGCTCGGTGCGGAAGGCGGCAAAGGTCGGCACCAGGCGCTTGTACAGGTCGTCGGCGATGCGCGCGCTGACGGCGCTGTCGTCGCCGGTGACGATCTCGAAGCGGTAGCCCTGGGTTTTATCTTGCGGCGCGGCCGCGGCCATGCCCGTGGCCAGGGCCATGGACACGGCCAGCAGCGCGGCCAGCTTGCGCAGCCCGTGCGCGGCGGAGCGCATCGGCTGCTACGGCTCGATCAGGCCATACTTCACGGCCAGGCGGGTGATGTGGGCTTGCCGCTCCACGCCCAGCTTTTCCTTGATCGACTGGCTGGTGTTGCTGATGGTCTTGGTCGACAGATTCAGGCGCTCGGCAATCTCGGCGTTGGTCAGGCCCTCGGCCATCATCTTGAAGATCTCGAGGCCGCGCTCGTCGAGCTGGGACTGGGGCGACACGTCGCCGCGCACGGCGATGCTGGCCAGGCGCTCGGCGATCTGCGGCGGGAAATACAGCTTGCCGGCCTGGGCCTGGCGCACGGCGGCGGCCAGGTCGGCCGGGTCGCAATCCTTGGTGACGAAGGCGTGGGCGCCGATGCGGTAGGTTTCCTTGATCAGGCTATCCTGGTCGAACTGGCTGAGGAAGACCACCTTTGCATGCGGGTCGCTTTTCAGGATGTTCTGGGCCGCATCGAGGCCGGTGAGCTCGGTACCGAAGCGGATGTCGAGGATCACGACATCCGGCTTGCACTCGGCGTACAGGGCCGCCGCTTCCTCCGGCGTGCGCGCCTGCCCCACCACTTCCATGCCTTCGGCCGCCAGCGACATGGCGAAGCCGGTCATCACGATCGGGTGGTCGTCGGCCAGCATGACGCGGATTGCTGTGGTTTTCACCGTGTTTCTCCTTTGGGTTCCGGCTGGCTCCTTGCCAGCGCATGGCAGTACCGCCTGCCAATAAACAGTAGAACAGTACTCTACCGCTTGATTATTCCATACAACCCGGGCCGAAGCGAGCCAGGCCGCCCCTTGCCGCCGCCCGGCTGCTGGAGGCCATTCGCCACGGATGCACGATTGCCAATAAACCGCTTTACCGATTACCAGAACATGGCATATATTAGTTCCAGTAGATGGAAAAACGATGTTCTTTCATTGAGGAGGCCATTATGCATTTCTCGCACGCACACGACGCTAACGGCAATAAGGCAGGCAAATTCGCCCTCGTGGCGGGGCTGCACGCGTTGATCGCCATTGGCGTCGTCAACATGATGAACACCAAGACGCTCTCGCTGCCCAAGCTGCCCGACGACCTGACGGTCTTCATGGCGCCCAAGCCGATCGATCCGCCGCCCATCCCGCCCGATCCGCCGCAGCCTGTAGAGCGCGTGGCGCCGCCCGACATCGTGGTGCCGAAGGTGGAGGTCGAGATCGCGGCGCCGTCCGTCGTGAACACGGTGCAGACCACGCAGGAGGCCGACCCGGCGCCGCAGCCGCCGCAACCCGCACAGGCCCAGGGAACGCCTCAAGCCGCGGCGACATCGGCGTCGAACAGCGGCGCCGTACGCACCATCGCCCTGGCCGAGGCCAGCGGCTGCGCCACGCCCGAATACCCGGCGCGCGCCGCCCGCAACGGCGACAGCGGCACCGTGGTCCTGGCCCTGCTGATCGGCACCGACGGCCGCGTGAGCAATGCCCGCGTGCAGAAGACCAGCGGCTCGCGCGACCTCGACAAAGCGGCCCTGAACGCCCTCAGCCAATGCCAGTTCAAGCCGGCCACGAACAACGGCGTGCCCGAAGCCGGATGGGGGCAATTGGCCTTTGTCTGGACTCTCGATAACTAAGCACCCTCCCTTTTCCGCGTCACCCTCTTTGCCCGCCATCCTCAGCCTGGCGGGCTTTTTTTCGGACGAATCCATGACCCTCGAGCAGAACGAGGCCAGGCCCGGCGCCCTGGCCGGCCTGGCCGCCCTCCTCTTCCTTGCGCTGCTGGCCTGGCTGGCACTGCGCGACCCGCACCCGCCGCTGCCGGCGCCGCTCGCACGCGATGCGCCGGCGTCACGCTTCTCGGCCGGCCGCGCACTCGACCAGTTGCAGGCCATCGCGCAGGCGCCGCGGCCGATCGCCAGCGCCGCCAACCGCCGCGCGCGCGAACACATCGTCGGGCAGCTGCAGGCGCTCGGCTACGCGCCCCAGGTGCAGCGCGCCGTGGTGCAGAAGAACTACGTCGACTACAACGCCAACTACGAAGCCATCGTCGGCGTGGTGCACAACGTGCTGGTGCGCCTTCCCGGAACGGCGCCGGACCGCGCGCGCCGCCCCGCCCTGCTGCTGGCGGTGCACTATGACAGCGAGCGCGCCAGCCTGGGCGTGGCGCGTGGCGCCATGCCGGTGGCGGCGGCGCTGGAAGTGCTGCGCGCCCTGCGCAGCGGGCCGCCACTGGCGAACGATGTGGTGGTGCTGTTTGCCGACGGCGAGCGCGCCGGCAGCCTGGGCATGCAGGCCTTCGCCGAGCAGCATCCGTGGGCGCGCACGGTGGGGCTGGTGCTGCGCTTCGATGGCGGCGGCAGCGGCGGGCCGCTCCTCCTGTACAACACGCGCGGCGCCAACGGCGCGGCCATCGCCGGCTGGCGCCGCGCCACGCCCGACGTGCGCGGCTCGTCCTTGATGCACGAGATCCACCAGCTGGCGCCGGGCGCACTGCGCATCGGCGCGCTCGACAAGCTCGACGTGCCGGTGCTGCAGTTCGCGAACACCGGCCTGCCGCCCGACCGCGCCGGCGAACTCGATACGCTGGCGCGCCTGCAGCCGGCCACGCTCCAGCACATGGGCAGCGCCATGCTGCGCCTGGTACGCCACTTCGGCCAGGCGCCGCTCGACCCGCGCCGCGCCAACGGCCAGGTGGTGGTCGAGCTGCCTTTCGGCGCCACCGCCCACTACAGCAGCGCATTCACCTGGCCGCTCGCTTTTTTTAATTGCCTGCTGCTGGCCGGGGTGGCGCGCCTGGCCTGGCGGCGCAGCGGGCTGCGCTACACGCCCTTGCTGCAGGCGGCCTTCGTGGTGCCTGCGCTCGCGGTGGCGCTGGGGGTCGGCGCCTGGCAGCTGTGGCTGCACCTGCCCGGACTGCACCGCGCCTGGAACCCGGCAGCGCCAGGCCAGGCCCTGCCTTACCTGCTGGGGGTGTGCGCGCTGGCATCGGCCATCTTCATCGTCGCCCAGCGCCGCCTGCAGCGGCATACCGGCGCCACCGCGGCGGCGCTGGCGGCCTTCCTTGCGCTAACCATCGTGCTGCTGCTGGCCAGCTGGCTCGCCCCCGGCGCCAGCTACCTGGTCGCCTGGCCGCTGCTGGCGGCCCTGGTGTGCTGCGCCGGCCTGCATGCGCGCCGCCTGGCGGCCGGGCCGCATGCGCGCTGCGCCTTGCTGCTGCTGGGCGTCACGCCTGCCGTGCTGCTGGTGCTGCCGGCGCTGCGCGACAGCTTCCTGGTGCTGTCGCCGCAACGGATGAACGTGCCGGTGGCGATGCTGGCCCTGCTGCTGGGCCTATCGACGCTGCTGCTGGCGGCGCATGCGCGGCGTTACGTGGCGCGTGTGCTGCTGCTGTGCGGCCTGGGCAGCCTGGCCCTGGCCGGCATTGCCGACGAAGCGCGCGAGACGCCCATGGTGCGCGCCGACGCGCTGGTGTACTACAAGGACATGCCGAGCTGGGACGCCTATTGGCTCAAGCCCGCTGGCCCGCTCGACGCATGGGAACGCGCGCTGTTCGCCAATCTCAGCGAGCCGCACTACTTCGTGAACGTGTTCGGCTGGAGCCAGCCGAAGCAGTGGTATGCCTGGGCGCCGCGCAAGGGGCTCGAGTTCCCCTTCATCCGCGTGCTCAGGAACGGCAAGGCGCCGGACCGGCATGCCGACTTCACGCTGGTGTCGAAGAACCGCGCACCCGAGATCCGGCTGGACGTGCTCAACGCGCGCGCCGTGCGCGTTGCCATGAATGGCCGCACGCTGCTGGACAAGGAAGCCAAGACCCTCAGGATCATCGTGTACGGCATGGAGGACGCGACGCTGCACTTCCGGATCGACGTGCTGTCCGACCCGATCTTCGGCGTGAAGGTCGAGGAAATCGCGCCCGGGCTGCCGCAGGACCTGCTGCCGCCACGGCCTGCGCACAAGCCGGCGCTGATTCCGCTGAGCGGCACCTCGGTGGCGGCGGACACGCTGTGGTTTTACTAGCAGGTGCTCTACAATGGGCGCGCATTTTGCAATGCGCCTCTTTCAACCACCGCAGCAGGATTCCATGCACAAGATCGTCTCCTCCGTTGTCGTTACCGCCCTCGCCAGCAGCCTGGCGCTCGCCTTCCCCACCCATGCGGCCAACAAGGCGCCAGCCGCCACCGTCAAGGAAGCGCCGCTGCGCGCGCACCTGGCCTTCCTAGCCTCCGACGCCGTCGAAGGCCGCGGCACCGGCCAGCGCGGCGGCGAGCTGACCGTCACCTACCTCGAGACCCAGGCGCTGGCCGTGGGCCTGAAACCAGGCAACGGCAACAGCTACCGCCAGGAAGTGAAGATCGCGGGCGTGCGTCCGCTGCCGGAAAAGAGCAACGTCGGCGTGGTCGCCGGCGGCAAGGCCCTGCCCTTGACCTTCGGCGCCGACTGGGTATGGGCGCCGGGCGACGCCAAGCCGGACCACAATATGGACGCGGAATTGGTTTTTGTGGGCTACGGCATCACCGCGCCCGAAGAAGGCTGGGACGACTTCAAGGGCCTGGACGCCAAGGGCAAGGTACTGGTCATGATGGTCAACGACCCGGCCCCCACCGCCGCCGAGCCGAACCGCTTCAACGGCGCCGGCCTGACCTACTACGGCCGCTGGACCTATAAGCTGGCCGAAGCGGCGCGCCAGGGCGCGGCCGGCGTCATCCTGATCCACACCGATGCCTCGGCCTCCTACGGCTGGAGCGTGGTCCAGAACAGCTGGGCCGCCGCCGAGCGCTTCCAGCTGGCCGACGCCGACCTGGGCACCGGCATGCAGGGCTGGATGACCGACGGCGCCGCCCGCAAGCTGTTTGCCGCGGCCGGCCAGGACCTCGATACCCTGCGCGCCGCCGCCGAGGACAAGTCGTTCAAGCCGGTCACCCTGAACGCACGCGTCAAAGGCGAGGCGCGCGCCGCCGTGCGCACGCTGAACGAATACAACGTGGCCGGCATCGTGCCCGGCACCGATCCGAAGCTGAAGGACGAAGTCGTCATCTACAGCGCCCACTGGGACCACATGGGCAAGCAGGGCACCGAAGGCGACACCATTTTCAACGGCGCCGTCGACAATGCCTCCGGCACCGCCGGCCTGCTGGCGATGGCGCAGGAAGCCGTGCGCCATCCGGCCAAGCGCTCGCAGATGTTCTTGTGGGTGGCAGCCGAAGAACAAGGCCTGCTGGGCAGCGCCGCCTACGCCGCCAAGCCACTGTGGCCAGCCGCGAAGACCGCCGCCAACCTGAACCTCGACAGCCTGAACTTCGTCGGCGCGGCGAAGGACATCGGCGTGCAGGGCAGCGAGCGCACCGAACTGGGCGCGATGGCGGCCGCCACCGCGAAAGCCATGGGCCTGGTGGTGGCGCCGGCCAAGCCCGACCTCGCCGGCGGCTACTTCCGCAGCGACCACTTCAGCTTCGCGAAAGCCGGCATCCCGGCCTTCTCGGTGGGCGGCGGCCACGCCTGGGTGTCGAACGTGGAAGCGAACAACGAAAAGGCGAAGGCCTACCGCGCGCGCTACCACCAGGTGAGCGATGAGTACGACCCGAGCTGGGATTTGGCGGGCATGGTGCAGCAGGCGCAGTTCACGCTGAACCTTGGCCGCATGGTCGCCGACAGCCCGAAGATGCCGGCCTGGAAAGCCGGCGACGCCTTCGGCAAGATCCGCGCCGTAGCCAAATAATCGTCAACTGAAACGCAAAAGCCCGGTCAACAATGACCGGGCTTTTTTTAATGGCGCTTGCGATCGTAGGGTGGGCACTCGTGCCCACGCGGTACAACGCATGCAAACGGCACGCTCACTCCCGTGCCATCACAATCACCTTACTCGATAATCCCACAAACAATCCGCGCCCCGCCACCACCCAGCGGCGCCGGATGATCCGCATGATTATCCCCACCGGCATGCACCATCAGCGCCTTGCCCTTTACATCCGCCAGCTTCAAGCGCGGCGCCAGCACCGGATTCATGGCCGCTCCCGAACTCTCGACATACAGCGCAGGCAAATCGCCCACATGTCCGTCACCCCATGGCAGCCCATGCTTCTTGCTGCCCGTGGTATCCAGGTGTCCACCCGCCGCGCCTGCAGGCACTGGCTTGCCATCCTTCTGGTTCGTGTCGCAGCTCTTGTTCTCGTGAACGTGGAAACCATGCACGCCCGGCGGCAGGCCTTCCAGCTTCGGCGTGAACACCAGCCCGTATTTGGTTTCGCTGATGGTCACCGTACCGTTCGATTTACCGACACCGGCATCCGACACCGCATTCATCGTCGCGCGCATCTCGGCGGCGTGCACGGCCGCGCCGGCATAGGTGGAGCACAGCAGCGCCGCGCAAATCCATTGAGCTTTCATGGCAGATCCCTTTCGTTTGAACGATATTGAACGAGACAACGCGCATGAGTGTAGAACATCCGGCTGAACGGAGCCGTTCGGCTCGACCGGGACGGCGGGCGCTGGCCTTCGCTAGCGCAAAAAAAAGGACCAGCCTGCACCGGTCCAGCCTTGCTGTGTGCCAGGACGGCGCCTGACGGGTGTTACCCGGCAAAGACGCCTGAAAGCGTGCACTACGGACGCTTCACTCCAGCCCGTAGGCGTAATAGCACAGGCGAAGGAAGGTATTGCAGACGCCGGTCTCGTGGCACTTTTCCTGCATGGCCAGGCAGACTTCATACGATGGCGTCGCCCATGCCGGCGCCATCGAGGACAACATGACACCGGCGGCAATTGCGGCGGTGAAAACCGTTTTCCTGAGTTGGTTCATGTGCTTCTCCCTGTCGTGGTCGCCTAAAAAAAATGGACCAGCCCCGCCGGTCCATCTTTCCATCAACGCCGGATGATCAGTCCAGGCCGTACACGTGGCACAGGCGGCGGAAGGTGGTGCAGCTGCCGCCTGCATAGCATTCCGCCTGCATTTCCAGGCAGGTTTCATACGACGGCAGCGCCCAGGCTGGTGCCATCGACGAGATCATGACACCCGTTGCAACCGCAGCAGCGAAAACAGTTTTCTTGAACTTATTCATTACGTTTCCCCATTTAAGTAGAACATGTATGCGAATAGATTTCTTGAACTGAGCCATCTAAATAACGGCAATTCATCCTAGCATGCATTTTTTTAATGGTTAAAACTATTTTCAACCGCCCTGCATTTTGTATTTACCGATTTATGCTGAATAAATAGTTTTAACGCGCCACGCATATTTATTCGGCACGAAGCGATTTATTTCGCCACGCGCCGCTCATATATTCGAAAGAAAATCCGGTAGCTGGCTACGGAGGAGAATGTTCAGCGACGTTTGGCAAGCACGGACTGCGTATCGAGAATGGCCGCATATTCGCCATCCAGATTGGCGAGCGACATGGCGTGTACCTCGTCGGCACTGCGCTGCACGCCTGCGTAATCGCGCATGGCAAACGCAAACGTCGCGTCCGACACGACGACGGTCTTGAAACCGAGATTGCCGGCCGTGCGCGCACTCGCTTCAACCGAGTTGTTGGTGCTGACGCCGCACAAGGCCAGCGCATCGATACCGCGCACGCGCAGCCAGCGCTCGAGTCCGGTATTGATGAACGCATCCGGCACGTTCTTCTCGACCACGTGCTCATGTGCAAGTGGTACCAGTGCGTGCTGGAATTCCACACCCGGCTGCCCCGGCGCAAACGGCGAGGTGGGCGAACGCGAAATATGCCGCACATGCACCACCGCCGCGCCGTCAGCGCGCCAGGCCTCCAGCAAGGCGGCGATGTTGCCTTCGGCACCGGGGTTGTTGCGTACGCCAGCCTGCGGATTCGCCATGCCCTTTTGCATGTCGATGATGATGAGGCAAGGAAGTGTTGGGGACATGTCGTGTGCTCGCCGGTCAGTTCAGTTTCAGTTCCCAATAGCCGACATCGACCCATTTGCCGAATTTCAGGCCGACTTCACTGAAGTGCGCCACCTTGCGGAAACCCAGGCGCTCATGCAGGCGCACGCTGGCTTCATTCGGCTGGGCAATGCCGCCGATGACCAGGTGCAGTTCGCGCTCGCGCAACTCCTCCAGCAAGGCCGCATACAGCTGGCGCCCGGCGCCCTGCCCGGCATGCTCCGCTGCCAGGTAGATCGAGCTCTCGACCGAATACCGGTAGGCGGCGCGCACGCGCCATGTCGTGGCATAGGCGTAGCCGATCAGCTCGTCGTTCTCGAGCATGACCATCCAGGGCAGGCCGGCGTCGATCACACCTGCAATACGCTGCGCCATGTCGGCCGGCGTCACCGGCGCTTCTTCGAAGCTGATCGTGGTGGTGGCGACGTAGTGGTTGTAGATGGCGCAGATGGCGCTGGCGTCCGTCGCGCGTGCGGGGCGGATGATGCGTTGTGGTGTCATGGCTGAGGGACCAATCGGATATGGACACTCAGCAATTATGCCTGTTTTGCATAGTGTTTAGCGCAACCCCAGCGGCTGCCGCCATGCCGCGCTGGATGTCATGCAGCCTGGCTGGAAACTTGGGTCCGCCACACCAGGCCAAGCGGCAATGCACGCGGACCGAATACGAAATGCAGTACGCGGCGCTTGCTCACGCCACTTGCCTTGGAAGAAGCATGCAGCACGAGAGGCCGCATCAGCAGAGCGTCCCCTGGCGCCATCGTGCATGTCACTAGCGGTCCAGCGCTACGCATGGCGCTCGCTTCTTCACTTCCTATGCGACCATGCAGATGGCTTCCGGGAAGGAACTGCAGGGGGCCATCGTTTTCCGTACAGGGGTCGAGATGCACGCGCACCGCTACCAGTTGCGCGAGCAACTCGCTTGGTGGCTGCACGAACAGGCCGCCTTCCTTTTCCGACCAGCCGCGCAACGCTGGAGCGTCGACACGCGCCATCACTGGAATGCTCAGGTCCTGGTGGATCGGCACCAGCCAGTTGCGGCCGACCGACTTTTCGAAATACGTGCATTGCACGGCCACGAAATCGTCCGGGACGATGGCCGCGATCTCCGGATGCCGGTGCAGGCGTTGCGCCAGCGTCCGGCACCATGCCTCAGTCAGTAGGCAACGCGTGCCGGCGGCGCCGTCATCGAGGGCATTGGTCTTGGCCAGCATGGCGTCGCATTCCGTATCAGGCAGGACTGTGGGAATGGCGACAAATCCATCTTGGTGGAATCGTTCGGCGAACATGAGCTGGCGGAATCGTTGGCGATGCCCGCCATGGTACGCGAATACACCGGCCAAAAAAAACGGCACCCGAAGGTGCCGTTCTTGTCCAGCTAACAGAGAGAACTTACTCCGCGTCGCCGTGATGCTCGGTGGTCTGCGCCTGCGCCTGGTCTTCCATCGCCTGCAGCTCAGCAGCCATGTTGGCCTTCTCCTGCTGCAACAGCGCCTGACGCTCTTCCGCTTCCCACACTTCCTTCTCTTTGCGTGCGCGGTGGAATGCCAGACCGGTACCGCCAGGAATCAGGCGGCCGACGATGACGTTTTCCTTCAGGCCGCGCAGGCCGTCGCGCTTGCCCATGATCGCCGCTTCGGTCAGCACGCGGGTAGTTTCCTGGAACGATGCGGCCG
>Ga0308160_10000393_pt1 | contig 87131 bp, 77 predicted proteins | sample PhyFR1_FD_201036 | JGI IMG/M metagenome (GOLD analysis project Ga0308160, IMG submission 201036) | Phyllosphere microbial communities from UC Gill Tract Community Farm, Albany, California, United States - DLSLF.R1 | ecosystem: Host-associated > Plants > Phyllosphere > Unclassified | place: USA...
GCCTCGGCTGCCGCGCGCTGATCGTGATGCCGACCACCACGCCGCCGGTGAAGATCAACGCGGTCAAGGCGCGCGGCGGCGCCAACGTCGAAGTCGTGCTGCACGGCGACTCCTATACCGACGCCTATAACCACGCCCTCAGCCTGGAGCGCGAGCAGAAGCTGACCTTCGTGCACCCCTTCGACGACCCCGACGTGATTGCCGGCCAGGGCACCATCGGCATGGAGATCCTGCGCCAGCATGCCGGGCCGATCCACGCGATCTTCGTCGCGATCGGCGGCGGCGGCCTGGTGGCCGGCATCGGCAGCTACGTGAAAGCGGTGCGCCCGGACATCAAGATCATCGGCGTGCAAACCATCGATTCCGATGCGATGGCCCGCAGCCTGAAGGCCGGCCAGCGCGTCACCCTGGCCGACGTCGGCCTGTTCTCGGATGGCACCGCGGTGCGCCTGGTGGGCGAGGAAACCTTCCGCATCGCCAAGGAGGTGGTCGACGACATCATCATCGTCGACACCGACGCCGTCTGCGCCGCGATCCAGGACGTGTTCCAGGACACGCGCAGCATCCTGGAGCCGGCCGGCGCGCTGGCGGTGGCGGGCGCCAAGGCTTATGTCGAGCGCTCGCAGATGGGGCGCCAGCCGGTGAAGAACGAGACCCTGGTGGCGGTGGCCTGCGGCGCCAACATGAACTTCGACCGTTTGCGCTTCGTGGCCGAACGCGCCGAGGTGGGTGAAGCGCGCGAAGCCGTGTTCGCGGTGACGATTCCCGAGCAGCGCGGCAGCTTCAAGCGCTTCTGCGCCCTGGTCGGCCCGCGCAACGTCACCGAATTCATCTACCGCATCAGCGACGAACGCCAGGCTCACGTCTTCGTCGGCGTGCAAGTGGGTGGCCGCAGCGAATCAGGCATGGTCGCACGCACTTTCGAGGAGCACGGCTTCCGCACCCTCGACCTGACCCAGGACGAATTGGCCAAGCAGCACGTGCGTCACCTGGTGGGCGGCAAGAGCCCGCTGGCGCACGACGAGCTGCTGTACCGCTTCGAGTTTCCGGAGCGTCCCGGCGCGCTGATGCGTTTCCTGGACAGCATGGCGCCGAACTGGAATATCTCGCTGTTCCACTATCGCAGCCAGGGTGGCGACGTGGGGCGGATCCTGGTCGGGCTGCAGGTGCCTGCCGGGGAGATGGAAGAGTTCCGCCAGTTCCTGGCCACGCTCGGGTACCGGCATTGGGACGAGAGTGCGAATCCGGTGTACAAGCTGTTTCTTTGAAGTTGGCGTAACTGAAGTTGGCGTAACACATGCGTTCGCGTGGGCACGGGGTGCCCACCCTACGGACGCTTGCGTTTATCGACATCTGCACCAACATCCCTGTACCGGCCTGAACACCCGCGCGACGCTGGAAAGGTGTACGATACGCCGCTTTGCCGCCGCCGGGCCGGCATTATCGGCATTGCCCCCGGCCTATGGAGACAGGACCATGAACAACACACCCGATCAATCGCCTCTCGGCAAGTCCTCGGCCTACCAGACCGCGTACGCGCCCGAGTTGCTGTTTCCTATTCCGCGCCAGCAAAAGCGCGACGAGCTCGGCCTGAAGGGCACGCTGCCCTTCTTTGGCATCGACATCTGGAATGCCTACGAATTGTCGTGGCTGAACATGCGCGGCAAGCCGCAGGTGGCGATCGCGACCATCAGCGCCCCGGCCGATTCGCCCAACATCATCGAATCGAAGTCCTTCAAGCTTTACCTGAATTCCTTCAACCAGACGCGCCTGGCGAATACCGACGCCTTGCTGGCCCTGCTGCGCGAGGACTTGTCGAATGGCTTCGGCGCGCCAGTGCATGTGGCACTGACCTTGCCGGAGGATTTCGGCAAGCTCAAGATGGGCGAACTGGACGGTTTGCTGCTGGACCGCATGGACCTCGAAATCGACAATTACAGTCCGGCGCCAGAGTTGCTCAAGGCCAACCACGATGAAGCCGCGGTCGAAGAAACCCTGGTCTCGCACCTGTTGAAATCGAACTGCCTGGTTACCGGGCAGCCGGACTGGGGCAGCGTGCAAATCCATTACGCCGGCCCGCAAATCGACCAGGAAAGCCTGCTGCGCTACCTGATCGGCTTCCGCGAGCACAACGAGTTTCACGAGCAATGTGTCGAGCGTATCTTCACCGACATCCTGCGCCAGTGCAAACCGATGAAGCTGGCGGTGTACGCGCGTTACACGCGACGCGGCGGACTCGACATCAATCCTTGGCGCAGCAATTTCAGCAGCGGCAAACCGCCGAACCTGCGCACTGCCCGTCAATAATCCGGCGCAGCGGCCGTGTATTCCGCCGGAACGGCACCATATGGTGTTCGATTCCGGCGACATGGCGCCGCCCTACCTGTCTTGCATGAGCAAGCCATTTCCAGCTACAAAAGTCGGTCAAGCCGCCCTGGCGTCGGCATTTTGTGCGCGAAATCTGTGTTTTCGTTAAGGAAATTGCGTAAGGCCTTTTGTTGGCTACGAAGCCCGCTGCGCACTGTTTGCGGTGGAGACGAAACACCCGGCGCACCCGGTGCGAAATCCAATTACACGGCCATAAAACAGGCCTATAATTCCCGCTCGCAAGCACCTGGTGCACCGCAATATCGAAGCATGTTATGACTAACTTAAGCAAAATCCTCTCGCTCGAAAACGTCCAGCTCGACCTGGAAGTGTCGAGCAAGAAGCGCGCCTTCGAACAGGCAGGCCTGATCTTCGAGAACAACTGTGGCATCGCCCGCTCGACCGTGTCGGACAACCTGTTCGCACGCGAGCGCCTCGGTTCCACCGGCCTCGGCCACGGCGTGGCCGTGCCGCACGGCCGCATCAAGGGCAGCAAGAGCCTGAAAGCACCGCTGGCCGCCTTCGTGCGCCTGGTCGAGCCGATTCCCTTCGAATCGCCGGACGGCCAGCCCGTCAAGCTGCTGTTCTTCCTCCTGATTCCCGACCACGTGACCCAGCAGCACCTGGAGATCCTGTCCGAGATCGCCGAGCTGTTCTCGGACGAGGCCATCCGCACCGCGCTGGCCACCGACCCGGATCCGAAATCGGTACACGACCGCATCATCAACTGGCAGCCGAGCCTGCAAGCGCTGGGCTGATCGCACGCCTATGCTGCAGACTCCGCTGACCATCCAAAGGCTGTACGACGACAACCGCGACAGCCTGCAGCTCGGCTGGTTCGCCGGCTTTCCCGGCGGCGAGCGCCTGATCTCGGGCGACGCGGTCTCGGCCGCCGACCAGGTCGGCCACCTGAACCTGATCCACCCGGGCCGCATCCAGGTGTTCGGGCACCAGGAGCTGAACTATTACCAGCGCCTCAAGTCCGGTTCGCGCAGCCACGTCATCGGCGAACTGATCGCGGGCGGCCCGCCGGCCCTGATCATCGCCCAGGGCCTGGACACGCCGCCGGACATTCTCGCCATCTGCGACGAGCAGAACATTCCCTTGTTCTCGACGCCGCTGCCGGCGGCCCAGGTCATCGACTTCCTGCGCGTCTATTTGTCCAAGAAGCTGGCGCAGCGCGTGATCATGCACGGCGTGTTCATGGACGTGCTGGGCGTGGGCGTCTTGATCACCGGCGATTCCGGCCTCGGCAAAAGCGAGCTGGGCCTGGAACTGATCTCGCGCTCGCACGGCCTGGTGGCCGACGACGCGGTCGAGTTCTCGCGCATCGCCCCCAACATGATCGAAGGCCGTTGCCCGCCGCTGCTGCAGAACCTGCTGGAAGTGCGCGGCCTCGGCCTGCTCGACATCAAGGCGATCTTCGGCGAGACCGCAGTGCGGCGCAAGATGCGCCTCAAACTGATCGTGCACCTGGTCAAGCGCGGCGCACTGGACGAGGAAGTCGAGCGCTTGCCCTTCCACTTCCCGACCGAGGACGTGCTGGGCCTGCCGATCCGCAAGGTCGTGATCCCGGTGGCGGCCGGCCGCAACATCGCGGTGCTGCTGGAGGCGGCGGTGCGCAATACGATTTTGCAATTGCGCGGGATCGATACGCTGCAGGAGTTCATGGAGCGGCAGCGGCAGGCGATGAGCAGCGATTAAGATCGACTGCGTGCGCTGAACTACCGTCGTCCCCGCGAAAGCGGGGACCCATGCTGAGCTTCCGAAACCAGAATTGCTGAGGCACCAGAATGCTTCAAATATAGCGAATTCTGTGATTCAGTATGGATCCCCGCCTGCGCGGGGACGACGTGGATCCTTGCAAATGCGCACCCGCCCCACCACTACGGTATCATTACCCCCATGCGCATCGTCCTCCTCACCGGTATCTCGGGCTCGGGCAAATCCGTGGCCCTCAACGTCCTCGAAGACGCAGGCTATTACTGTGTCGACAATCTCCCACCTGCCCTGCTGCCGGCCCTGGTCCAGACCGTCGATAACGGCACCCACAAGTGCGTGGCCATCGCGGTGGATGCGCGCAGCGCCGAGTCGCTGGCGGAATTGCCGTCCACGGTCGAGTCCCTGCGCAACGACGGCCATGAAGTGCGCGTGGTCTACCTGACCGCCAGCACCCATTCGCTGGTGGCGCGCTTTTCCGAAACGCGGCGCAGCCATCCGCTGTCGCACGAACTGCGCCCGGGCGAAAATCCGTCCTCGCGCCGCACCCTCATCGAGTGCATCCTGGAAGAGCGCGAACGCCTGCTGCCGATCGAAAAGCTGGGTCATGTGATCGACACCTCGGAACTGTCGGCCAACAAGCTGCGCGCCTGGGTCAAGGAACTGACCGAGATCGAGTACGCGCCGCTGACGCTGTATTTCGAATCCTTCGCCTTCAAGCACGGTGTGCCGCTGGACGCCGACTTCGTGTTCGACGTGCGCGCCGTGCCGAACCCGTACTACGACCTGACGCTGCGCCCGCTCACCGGCAAGGATGCCCCGGTGATCGCCTTCCTCGAAGCCCAGCCGCAAGCCACCGAACTGCTGTCCGACATCCGCGCCTTCGTCGCCAAATGGCTGCCCTCCTTCAAGAAGGACAACCGCAGCTACCTGACGGTGGCGGTGGGCTGCACCGGCGGCCAGCACCGCTCGGTGTACATGGCCGAGCGGCTGGGGGCGTATTTCAGCGATACGGAGCGGGTGGTGGTGCGGCACCGGGAGCAGCATGGGCAGCATTGAGGTGCTGGGCTGAGGGCCTGCTGCCCGTCGTTCCCGCGCAGGCGGGAACCCAAGTTCTGCGCAAGCTGACGAAACGCGTACAACTTGGATCCCCGCCTTCGCGGGGACGACGTATTCAGGCAGCGGGCCACATTCACGCTGCAAGCCTGCCTACACCCACCCCGTCAAATAAAACACCCCAATCACAAAGAACACCGCCAGCGTCTTGATGACAGTCACCGCAAAAATCTCCCGGTAAGACTCCCGGTGCGTCAGCCCGGTCACCGCCAACAAGGTGATCACGGCGCCGTTGTGCGGCAGCGTGTCCATGCCGCCGCTGGCCATGGCCACCACGCGGTGCAGCACTTCCATCGGGATGTGGGCGGCTTCGGCGCCGCGGATGAACAGGTCGGACATGGCGGCCAGCGCGATGCTCATGCCGCCCGAGGCCGAGCCGGTGATGCCGGCCAATGAACTCACCGAGACCGCCGCGTTCACCAGCGGGTTCGGGATCCCCTTCAAGGCATCGCTGACCACGATGAAGCCCGGCAGCGCGGCGATCACGCCGCCGAAGCCGTATTCGGAGGCCGTGTTCATGGCCGCCAGCAGCGCGCCGCCGACCGCGGTCTTGGAGCCGTCCGCGAAACCCTGGCTGATGCGGCGGAAGGCGGTGGCCACCACCAGCAGGATCCCCAGCAGCAGCGCCGCTTCCACCGCCCAGATCGCGACCACGGTTTTCACGGTGGCCGTCACCGGCGCGTGCACCCCCGGCAGCACCGAAGCCGGCACGGTGTAGGCATCGCTGCCGTACCAGACCGGGATCATGCGGGTGAAGAAGAAGTTGGCCACGCCCACCAGCACCAGTGGCAGGATCGCGATGGCCGGATGCGGCAGCGCTTCCCTGTCGGCCGTCTGCGGTTCGTTGACGAGCGAGCTGCCGTAACCTTCGCCGCTGGCCATGGCGGCGCGGCGGCGCCACTCCAGGTACGCCAGGCCAACCACGATGATGAACAGCGAACCGACCGTGCCCAGCACCGGCGCAGCCCAGCCGGTGGTCTTGAAGAAGGTGGTGGGGATGATGTTCTGGATCTGGGGCGTACCCGGCAGCGAATCCATGGTGAAGGAGAAGGCACCCAGCGCGATCGCGCCCGGCATCAAACGCTTGGGAATATTGCTCTGCCGGTAAAGCTCGGCGGCGAAGGGATACACCGCGAACACCACCACGAACAGCGACACGCCGCCATAGGTCAGCAGCGCGCACACCGCGACGATGACGGCATTCGCGCGCGAGCGGCCGATGTAGCGGATCGCCGCCTGCACGATGGAGCGCGAGAAGCCCGACATCTCGATCACCTTGCCGAACACGGCGCCGAGCATGAAGACCGGGAAGTACAGCTTGAGGAAGCCGACCATCTTTTCCATGAAGATGCCGGAAAAGACCGGCGCCACGGCCGAGGGGTCGGTGAGCAGTACCGCGCCGAGGGCGGCGACGGGCGCGAACAGGATCACGCTGTAGCCGCGGTAGGCGGCCAGCATGAGGAAGGCCAATGCGGCAAGGACGATCAGGAACGACAAGGTGGGCCTCCGTGCTTTGGATGAGTTATGGATAAGTTATAACCCACTTCAGCCCGATATGAAACTCACTTGCCGGCCAGCTGGCGCAGCCGGCGCGCCTTCAGGTCGGCGATGCGTTCCTCGTCCCAGGTATAGAAACCCTGGCCGCTGGCGGCGCCCAGTTCGCCCTGCTCCACGTGCGCGCGCATCAGGTCCAGCACCGCCTCGTCCTTGGCCAGTTCCGGCATCAAGTTGGCGCCGATGCCCATCAGGGTGTGCAATCCGCCCAGGTCGGCGCTCTCGAAGGGTCCCATGATGCTGTAGCGGCGGCCCAGGCAAGCCTTCATCACCGCGTCCACCGTTGCCGGCGTGGCCGCGCCCGAGCGCACGATGTGCAGGGCTTCGCGCAGCACGGCAAATTGCAGGCGGTTGCCGATGAAGCCGGGGATGGCGGCCTGCAGCACCACCGGTTCCGCCCCGATACCCGCCAGCAGCGCCACGCTGCGTTCGACCACGGCGGCATCGGTGACGCTGCCCGGCACCACCTCCACCAGCGGAATTGCATGCGGCGGATTCCAGAAATGGGCGACCAGGAAGCGGCCGCGCCAGGACAGGTGTTCGGACAGCGCATCCGGCGGAAAACCGCTGGTGTTGCTGGCGATGACGGCGCTAGGGGCCAGCACCGCTTCCAGTTGCGCATACAGGGTGTGCTTGGCCGCCAGCACCTCGGGAATCGCCTCGATGACGAAGGCGGCGCCGGCCAGTGCGCGCAGTTCGCCGCCCACGCGCAGGCGGGCCAGCGCGGCGTCGCGCGCGGCGGCGTCGATCACGCCGGCATCCAGCAACTGCGTCAGGATGTCGGCCGCCACCACGGGTACGGCGGCGGCACGCTCGGCGCTGGCTTCGACCACCATGACCGCGTGGCCGGCCAGCGCGAACTTGGTGGCGATGCCCACGCCCATCAGGCCGCCGCCGACCACGCCAATGCTGTCCTTGTTGACGATTTGATTGTCCATGACGATAGCTCCTCGATCAGAAAAATTCATCCAGCAGCCGGTAGAAGGCTGCGCGTGCCGGGTCGGGTGCCGCGCCATAGGCGTGCAGGAAAGGAGCGGCCCATTCCTCGCCCAGGGCTTCGCCGATGTCGCGCGTGGCCAGCGCCAGGTCTTGCCAGCGGCCGGCGACGCCGAGGCGGCCGCCATCGATCCAGCCTGCGAAGACGCCGCTCGCGCCCATCACATTGTCCAGGCAGGCGTCGCCATGCGTGACCACCAGGTCTTCATCGACCGGCTGCTGCGCCTGCAGGCGCGCCAGCAAGGCCGCGGGCGACAGCTGGCTGTGCGCCTCGTCCAGGTCGTCCTCGTCGACCAGTCCTGCGTCCATGCGTGCCCGCGCGTGCGCGATGCGCAGCGCGGCGCGGTGGTCGAAGGGGCAAGCCGCGGGATCGAGCGCGTGCAGGCGGCGCAGGGCGCCGGCCATGAGTTCGACGGCAAGTGCGGGATCGATGTCCGCGCTTGCGAGATCCTGGCCCCGCACGGCTTGCATCAGCATCCAGCCGCGCCCATCTTCGTGCGCGAAGGCGAGCACCGGGGCGCAGGGAATGCCGGCAGCGCTTAGCCAGCGCAGGCGCGCCGCCTCGCCCGCCAGCTCGGCCAGCGGTCCGTCCACTTCGGTCTTCAGGAACAAGGTCTCCCGGCCAGGGGCAGCGAGCCGGAACACGGCGGCATCGGAAGCGCCTTCGGTCTGCCGCGTCCAGTGGTAAGGCGCCAGGCGTCCGCGCCAGGCGGCCGGCACAAGGAGCGTGGAGTCGGCCGCCATGGCGTGTCAGCCGAGATGCCGCAGCGGATGCGCATGCGCCGGCCACACCGGTTCGAAGAAGCGCGCCACCATTGCCGGCGTGACGTCCTCCAGCGTCGGCGGGTTCCAGCGCGGCGCATTGTCCTTGTCGATGACGAGTGCGCGGACGCCTTCCAGCACTTCGCCATGCGCGAAGTTATGGCGCACCAGCGTGCGCTCCAGGCGCAGGCAATCGGCCACGCCGAGGTGCTCGCCGCGCGTCAGCAGTTCGCGCGTCACGCACAGCATCAGCGGGGAACGCTGGCGCATCGCGGTAAGCGCGTCCTGCGCGAAGGGAGCGATCTCGCGCGCCAGGGCCGCCATCACCTCCGCCACCGAATCGGCGCCGAAGCAGGCGTCGATCAAGCCGCGCTGCGCCTGCAGTGCACTCTCTCCGGCCTGCGCGGCGAAGGGCGCGGCAAAGGCGCGGATTGCGGCGGGCAACTGCGCGCCGGGCGTGGTCTCGACCAAGGCCTGCAGGCCCGCCAGCTGGCCCGAGGGCACGAATACATCCGCCAAACCCACGTAGAGCGCGTCGGCGGCGCCGATGGTGAGTCCGGTCAGGCCCAGGTAATGGCCCAGGCGGCCGGGCGCGTGCGACAGGAAATGGCTGCCGCCGACATCCGGAAACAGGCCGATATTCACCTCGGGCATTGCCATTTTCGTGCGCTCGGTCACGATGCGCAGGCCGCAGTCCGGACCACCCTGGGCGATGCCCATGCCACCGCCCATCACCACCCCATCCATCAAGGCGATATACGGTTTGGGATAAAAGTGGATCAGGTGGTTCAGCGCGTATTCTTCGGTGAAGAAATCCTCCAGCAGCGCGCTGCCGCCCTGGGGCGTGGCGTGGCCGACCTGGTGGAAGAAACGGATGTCGCCGCCTGCGCACAGGGCTTTTTCGCTGCTGCTCCTGATGAGCACCGCATCGACGGCGGCGTCGTCGCGCCAGGCCAGCAAGGTAGCGGCCAGCGCGCGCACCATGTCGAGCGACAGCGAATTCAGGGCCTTGGGGCGGTCGAGGGTGATGGTGCCGGTGCCGTTTTCGACCCCGGTTTTTATAAAGTCGCTCATGTTGTTTTTGTCAGTCTCCAAAACAAACATTGTAGCGCGCTGCCTCCCGCGAGCCGGTCCCCAAAAAAACAAAAAGGGCGCCAATGCGCCCTTCGCTTCTGGTGCTCCGGCCGGCGTCGATTACGCCGTGGCCTCGGCCTCTTCGCCATCGTCGGTCATGCGTTTATGCCCGACGTGACTATGATTTTGGAGCATCTGTTTGTATTTGACGACCTGGCGGTCGAGGCGGTCCATCAACATATCGATCGCGGCGTACAGGTCGTGCGCGGCACTCGTGATATGGAGGATCTTGCCGGCCACCCTGAGGTTGATTTCGGCCTTCTGGCGCTTCGCTTTTTCGGTGAGATTGTCGATGCAGAGAATGACGTGGGAGTCGATCACTTGATCGAAGTGGCGGGTAATGCGTTCCAGCTTGTTCTGTACGTATTCACGGATGGCGGGGGTTACATCGAGGTGATGACCACTGATGGTGAGATTCATACATACTCCTCCTGAAAATGCGCGGCTGTTCGGATGCTCCCAGGGAGTGGGCAGCGAACAGCTGCTGTTACAAGGATTTGCGGAGGCTGACGGGCGGAATTTTCAGCGCCTCACGGTATTTTGCGACCGTACGGCGCGCGATGACCATTCCCTGTTCCCCCAGCATTTCCGCGATCTTGCTGTCGGACAATGGGTTCTTGGGGTCTTCGGCTCCTGTGAGTTGCACGATGAGCGCACGGATCGCCGTCGAGGAGGCTTCTCCTCCTGCCTCGGTGGCAACATGGCTCCCGAAAAAGTACTTCAGCTCGAACATGCCGTGCGGTGTCAGCATGTACTTCTGCGTTGTGACACGAGAAATTGTGCTCTCGTGTAGGCCTAGTGTATCAGCTATCTCGCGTAAAACAAGGGGACGCATGGCAACCGCGCCATGGGAGAAAAAGTTGCGCTGGCGGTCAACAATCGCCTGGGCCACGCGCAGGATGGTGTCGAAACGCTGGCGCATGTTCTTGATGAGCCACTTGGCTTCCTGCAGCTGCGCATTCATCTGGCCTTCGGACTTGCCCTGGCGCAGCGCCTGCGCATACAGGCTGTTCACGCGCAGGCGCGGCATCACGTCCGGATTGAGTTGCACGCTCCAGCCATCCTTGGCGCGGCGCACGATCACGTCCGGCACCACGAAGTCGGAGACGTTGGCGGCATAGGCCGCGCCCGGGTGCGGATTGCACTGGCGGATCACGGCCTGGGCTTCGCGCAAGTCTTCGTCGTCGCAGTCGAGCGCCTTTTTCAGCTTGTTGAAATCGCGCTGCGCGAACCAGCTCAGGTAGCGTTCGACGATGACCAGGGCCATGCGCCGCGTCACCATCGGCACGCCCGGCATGCGGCGGATCTGCAGCGCCAGGCACTCGGCCGCGCTGCGTGCCCCCACGCCCGGCGGGTCCATGCTCTGCACCATCGCCAGCGCGGTGCGCAGTTCGTCGAATTCGATGTCGAGTTCTTGCGGCAGGCGCGCGTGGATGTCGTCCAGCGGCTCTTCGAGGTAGCCGTTGTCGTCCAGCGCATCGACCACCAGCTCCACCAGCGCGCAATCGCGCGCCGCGCTGCAGGTCATGCGCACCTGCTCCATCAGGTGTTCGCGCAGCGTGATGCGGCTGGCTTCCAGCTGGGGGCGGCCATCCTCGTCTTCGCCATTGCCGCTGCCGCTGCCATTGCCGCTGCCGAGTTCACCCCAGTCAGCATCGCGCGCGTCGCCGCCGCTGTCGTCGCCACCGCCTTCATGCGCCTCGGCGGCTTCGCCGTTGCCGGCGCCGCCTTCTTCGCCATTTGGCGTGGCCGGCGGCGCTTCGCCCGGCGTGGCGGCATTGTGGTTGATGGCGCCGTCGGCCAGCAGGCGCACCGAACGGTCGAGCGGATCGTCGAGGCGTTCCAGCAGCGGGTTGTCGCTCAGGACCTGCTCGATCTCCTGGTGCAATTCGAGCGTGGACAGCTGCAGCAGGCGGATCGACTGCTGCAGTTGCGGGGTCAGCGCAAGATGCTGTGATGTCTTGAGTTGCAGCGTTTGTTTCATGACTACATCCGGAAGTGTTCACCCAGGTAGACACGGCGCACGGACTCGTTGGCGATGATGTCGTCGGGCCGGCCGGATGCCAACACCGCGCCCTGGTTGATGATATAGGCGCGGTCGCAGATGCCGAGCGTCTCGCGCACATTGTGGTCGGTGATCAGGACGCCGATGCCGCGCTCCTTCAGGAAGCGCACGATGCGCTGGATCTCGATCACGGCGATCGGATCGACGCCGGCGAAGGGCTCGTCCAGCAGCACGAAGCGCGGGTTGGTCGCCAGCGCACGCGCGATCTCCACGCGGCGCCGCTCGCCGCCCGACAGCGACAGCGCCGGGTTCTCGCGCAGCTTCTCGATCTGCAGTTCGTTCAGCAGTTCATCCAGGCGTTCGACGATGCGCGCCTTGGTGAGCGGCTTGCCGTTTTCGCGCTGCAGTTCCAGCACGGCGCGGATGTTCTCTTCCACCGTCAGCTTGCGGAACACCGAGGCTTCCTGCGGCAGGTAGGACAGGCCGAGCAGCGCGCGCCGGTGGATCGGCAGGCTGGTGACATCGTCGCCGTTGATGTCGATGCTGCCGGCGTCGGTCGGCACCAGGCCGACGATCATGTAGAAGGACGTGGTCTTGCCGGCGCCGTTCGGGCCCAGCAGGCCGACCACTTCGCCGCAGGCGACCTGCAGCGAAACGTCGCGCACCACCAGGCGCTTGCCGTAGCTCTTCTGGAGGCCCTTGACGGTCAAGGTGGCGCCGCCGGCGCGGGTGGCGGTGGTGCCGGCAGCGTCGGCGGCGGTGGCTTCAGCACGCAGTTCCATCATTGCTTTCCTGCCACGGGTGCCGTCGATGCCGCCGGTGTTGCGGGCGCGGCCGCCGATGCCGCCGCCTTGCGCGAGGGCTCGAAGGTCATGCTGCCGCGGCCCTGGCCCGGCTTGTCGGCGCCGCTGGCGTCGTTACGGCCGAGCAGCACTTCCTTGCGGCTGTCGTAGGAAATGAAGGCCTGGTCCATCTGCTGGGTGATCTTCTGCCCTTCCATCTGGCGGATCTGGGCGTTGGTGAACAGCTTGATCACGTCCGCGCGCTCGTCGTATTCGATGCGCTGGGCGTGGCCCTCGGCCCACAGGTCGGGACCGCCGTCGCGCTTCTGGCGGAAGGTCGCCAGCTTGCCCGGCGCAGCGGTCAGGATGAAGGTGCGGTAACCCTCGGGCGACTCCTTCACCTCGGCCCGGTCCGACTTCAGGACCATGGTGCCGCGCGTGATGATCACGTTGCCGGTCGCGATGGTGTTCTGGCTGGCGTTGTCGGCAAAAATACTGTTGTACTCGATATTGATCGGCTTGAGCGCATCCGCCCGTTCGGCGCGGCCGGCCACCGGCGCCAGCAGGAACAGCGCACAGGCGGCAGCGAAAATCGTCTTCATTTTTTTCATTGGTGTGTCCTTGAATAACATGCGGTCAGCGCGGCTGGCGCGGCGGGAACATGGCGTGGCCGCGGCCGGCACGCATCTGCATGGTGGCATTGTTGGCCACCATGCCGACGCCGGTCAGGGTGGCGCTTCCGAGCGTCATCTCGACCGGCTTCTCGGTGCGGGCGATCTCCTCGTCCGGCAGGAAGGTCAGGGCCTGGGTGCGCACGCGCATCGGCTGCGCCTTGGCGCTGCCCGGACGGCGGATGTCGACATTGCCGGTCAGGTCGACCTGGCTCTGGTTCTGGCTCACCAGCGCGTGCTCGGCGGTCATGGTCATCGGCGGGTGCTCGGTGTTCAGGCCCTGCACCACCGGCTTTTCGATCACCGAGCTGTTGTCGTTCGGGCGGTGGGTCAGGCGCTCGCCCGAGATCACGTAGCGCGGCTTGCCGGTTTCCGCCATGCGCACGAAGCTGAAGTTCTCGACGATGTAGTCGGGGTCGTTGCCGACGTCGACGCGGCCACTGTCGCTGCTGCTGCCCATGATCTGCACCAGCCACAGGCTGCCGAAGGTGAAGAAGGCACCGGTCAGCAGCAGCGCCAGCAGCTTGCCCCGGTGCGCGGTACGCTTGTATTGTCCCGGTGCCATGGCGTTTATCCGAAATACGGCGCGAGCGCCTGTTCGTAGCTGCCCTGGGCGCGCATTACCATGTCGCACACTTCGCGCACGGCGCCGCGGCCGCCCGGGTTTTTCGTCACGTAATGCGCGCGGTGCTGCACTTCCGGATGGCCGCTCGGCACGGTGACGGCAAAGCCGACGCGGGTCAGCAAAGGCAGGTCGATCACGTCGTCGCCGATGTAGCCGCACTCCTCGGCGCTGACGCCGGTCTGCGCCAGCAGCTCGGCGAAGGCGAGGCGCTTGTCGTGCTGGCCCTGGAACACGTGGGTAATCCCGAGGTCGGCCGCGCGCTTGACCACGATCGGCGAACTGCGCGCGCTGATGATCGCGGTCTTGACGCCGGTGCGGTTCAGCAGCTGGATGCCGAGGCCGTCCAGCACGTAGAAGGTCTTGGTGGCTTCGCCCTCGGCGTTGTAGGTGATGCTGCCGTCGGTGAGCACGCCGTCGACGTCGAAGATCATCACTTTTACGCGCGCCGCGCGTTGCATATGTTCCAGAGGAGTCACCATCAGATCACCTTGGCGCGGGTCAGGTCGTGGATGTGCAGCGCACCGACCAGCTTGCCGTCGGCGTCGGTCACCAGCATCTGGTTGATGCGGAATTCCTCCATCACGGCGACGGCGTCGACCGCCAGCTGGTCCGGCTGGATGCGGCGCGGATTGGCGTGCATCACGTCGCGGATCACGACCTTGCTGAAGTCCTGCACCTTCTCGATCAGGCGGCGCAAATCGCCGTCGGTGAACACGCCGACCGGGCGGCCGTCGCCATCGACGATGGCGGTCATGCCCATGCCCTTGTTGGAGATTTCCAGCAGCGCCGCGGTGAGCGAGGCGTCCGGGGACACCTTCGGCACGGCGTCGCCGCTGCGCATCACGTCGCGCACGTGGGTCAGCAGGCGGCGGCCAAGCGCGCCGCCCGGATGCGACAGGGCGAAGTCTTCGGGCTTGAAGCCGCGCAGCTCGAGCAGCGCGACCGCCAGCGCGTCGCCCAGCGCCAGCGTGACGGTGGTGCTGGCGGTAGGCGCCAGGTTGAGCGGGCAGGCTTCCTTGTCGACCGCGACGTCCAGGTGCACGTCGGCGATCTTGGCCAGGCGCGACTCGGGCTTGCCGGTCATGGCGATCACGGGCACGCCCATGCGCTTGACGGCGGGAATCACGACGGCCAACTCACTGCTTTCGCCGGAATAGGAAATCGCGATCAGCACGTCCTGGGGCGTGACCATGCCGAGGTCGCCGTGGGCGGCTTCGGCCGGGTGCAGGAACAGCGCCGGGGTGCCGGTCGAGGCCAGGGTGGCGGCGATCTTGCGGGCGATGTGGCCCGACTTGCCGATGCCGGACACGACCACGCGGCCCTTGCAGGCTTCCATCAATGCAATCGCGCGCGGCACGCTGTCGTCGCGATCCAGGCGCGCGGCCAGCTTGACGATGGCGTCGGCTTCGATGTCCAGGGCTTCACGGGCCAGGTCCAGCGCACGCCGTGACTTGGCCGCATCAAAACTTGTCAGCATTATTTTTTCATGGGTTACACTCATATGGAAAGTATATCCGAATTGGGAAAGCAAAAAACTTGCCAGACGTAACAAACAACAACATCCGTCTCTACCAGCCCCGAGAAAGCGCCGCGGTACCGCATGACATCCGGTCTTGAACTCACCCTCCTCCTGCTGGGCAGCGCCGTCCTCGGCGTGGTCGTATTCCGGATGTTCCACCTGCCGCCGATGCTGGGCTACCTGGCGGTCGGCGTCCTGATCGGCCCGCACGCCCTGCACCTGGCCGACAACGGCCCCTCCACCCACGGCCTGGCCGAATTCGGCGTGGTGTTCCTGATGTTCTCGATCGGCCTCGAATTCTCGCTGGCCCAGCTGAAGGCGATGCGGCGCATCGTGTTCGGGCTGGGCCTGGCCCAGGTCACGCTGACGATCCTGGTGACGGTGCTGGGGGCGCTGGCCATCCAGTTCTTGTCCACTGCGCTGCCGCTGCCCGTCAAGATCGGCTGGCAGTCGGCGCTGGCCCTGGGCGGGGCGCTGGCGATGTCCTCGACGGCCATCGTATCAAAACTCCTGACCGAGCGCCTGGAGCTGGAAAGCCAGCACGGACGGCGCATCATCGGCATCCTGCTGTTCCAGGACCTGGCCGTGGTGCCGCTGCTGATCCTGATTCCTTCTCTGGCGCGGCCGGCCGAGGAACTGGCCATGACCCTGGGCTGGGCCGCCGTCAAGGCCGCCGCCGTGCTGGCCCTGCTGCTGTTCTTCGGCCAGAAGCTGATGCGCAGCTGGTTCACCATCGTGGTCAAGCGCCGCTCGCAGGAACTGTTCATGCTGAACCTGCTGCTGGTGACCCTGGGCGCGGCCTGGATCACCGAGCACGCCGGCCTGTCGCTGGCGCTGGGCGCCTTCGTGGCCGGCATGCTGATCTCCGAGACGCCCTATAAACATCAGGTGGAAGAAGACATCAAGCCCTTCCGCGACGTGCTGCTCGGACTGTTCTTCATCACCATCGGCATGCTGCTCGACCTGCACGTGGTGCTGGCCAACTGGTATATCGTGCTGCTCTTGCTGGTGCTGCCGGTGCTGCTGAAGTTCGGCCTGATCGCGGCGCTGGCCAAGGCCTTCGGCTCCTCGGACGGGGTGGCCCTGCGCACCGGCCTGGCGCTGGCCCAGGCCGGCGAATTCGGCTTCGTGCTGCTCAACCTGGCCGACGGCGCCGCGCTGATCGACAAGAAGCTGGTCCAGCTGGTACTGGCCTCGATGGTGCTGTCGATGCTGGCCGCGCCCTTCATCATCGCCCACATGGACAAGCTGGTGATGAAGGTGGCGGCCAACGAATGGATGCTGCAGTCGCTCCAGCTGACCCAGATCGCCAGCCGCACCATGGCGGCGCAAAAGCACGTGATCATCGCCGGCTTCGGGCGCAGCGGCCAGAGCCTGGCCACCCTGCTGTCGGAAGAAAAACTGCCCTGGTATGCGCTCGACCTCGATCCGGAGCGGGTGCAGGAAGCGCGCAGCGCCGGCGTCAACGTCTCCTACGGCGACTGCACTCGCCGGGAAGCCCTGATCGCGGCCGGCATCAACCGCGCCAGCGCGCTGGTGATCACCTTCGCCGACACCCGCCTGGCGGTCAAGGTGCTGCACCTGGTGCACGAGCTGGCGCCCAAGCTGCCGGTGATCGTGCGCGCCCACGACGACACCGAACTCGATCTGCTGAAAAAGGCCGGCGCCACCGAAGTAGTGCCGGAAGCGCTGGAATCGAGCCTGATGCTGGCCTCGCACGCGCTGGTGGTGATGGGCGTGCCCCTGCGCCGCGTGGTGCACCGGGTGCAGGCCGCGCGCGACGAGCGCTATGCCTCGCTGCGCGGCTTCTTCCACGGCACCGGCGACCTCGGCGACGACACCGAGCACGGCTACGTGCGCCTGCATTCGGTGACCCTGATGGACGACGCCGGCGCGGTGGGACGCTGCATCGCCGAGCTGCAGCTGGACGAGGTGGGAGCCGAAGTGACGGCACTGCGGCGCGGGCACGAGCGCATCGAGCCGGGGCCGGAGACGGAGTTGCGGGCGGGCGACGTGGTGGTGTTGCGCGGGACCGGGTCAGCGGTGACGCGGGCCGAGGGAAGATTATTGCGGTGAATATTATTTCAAAAAATGATGATTTTTGAAATGTAGGGTGGGCACCCCGTGCCCACTCTACCCTCTTGCCACCACCCGATTACGACCGCCCTCCTTGGCCTGGTACAGAGCGATATCCGCCTGCGCCACCAGCTGCTGCGCCACGCCCTCGATCGCATGGTCGCGCTCGAAATCGTCCAGCGTTGCCACCCCGATCGACACCGACACCGCCACCATCCGCCCCTCGCCCACCATGAAGGGCTGGTCGGCCACACTGGCGCGGATGCGCTGGGCCACCATGCTGGCGCTGTCCAGGTCGGCGTCGATCAGGAGCACGACGAATTCCTCGCCGCCGAAGCGGCCCAGCGCGTCCGACATGCGCAGCTCGGCCTTGATGCGGGCGGCCACTTCGCGCAGCACGTCGTCGCCGGCCTGGTGGCCGTGGGTGTCGTTGACCTGCTTGAAATAATCGACGTCGATGTACATGCACGACACCCGGTAGGCCTGGCGCCGCGCACGCCCGATCTCTTCCACCAGGCGGCGGTCCATGTAGCGCCGGTTGTAGACGCCGGTGAGCGCATCGGTCAGGCCGATGTACTTCAGCATCTCGTTGCTGATCACGTTTTCCAGGCAGATCGCGATGATCGAGCCCATGTGCTCGATGAAATCGGTGCCGAGGATGGGGGTGAAGCGGCTCGGATCGCGGCTACCCAGGTTCAGGCTGCCCAGCAATTTCTTGTTACGCAGCAGCGGCACCAGCGCCACGCTGGCCAGGCCGGCGGGCGGCTGCGGAAACGCCATGTTGTGCAGCGCCGGGTTGAACAGGCCCAGGCGCGGCTTCGGTAACGCGCCGCTGGATAGCGCGTAGCCCAGCGCCTCCTGGTCTTCGTGGAACAGCAGGTGCGGCAAGGGCTCGAAATCCACGCCCAGCTTGAGCATCACGGTATAGATGTCGGCGCCGCTGTCGACCAGCGACAGGGTGACGATGTCGAGGTTGGAGACGACCGGCAACTGGCGGAAGATGGTCTCGACCAGCTCCTGGAAACTGGACGCGCCCACCAGTTCGAGGTCGAACGCCTGGTGCCGCATCATGATGGCGTGGTTGCTCTCGGCCTGGTCGATGAGGCTGGAGAGCTGGCGGCGCAAGGCCTCGTTCTCGGCTATCAATTCGCGCACACTGGCGCCCCGCTCGTGCATGGATCATTCCCTTTCAGCAATAACCATCACCTTACGCTAAGCGCGCCGCGTTGAAAACCAAAAACGCGTAATGACACCCCGCCGGGTAGTGGAACGTCAGTTTGATACCAAAACCGGGGGAAATCAGGCCAGCGGACGTTGCAAGGCAAGCAGCGCGGCGTCGACGATGGCTGGCGACAGCATGTGCAGGCCGCGCGACACCAGGTCCAGGCGGACGTCGGCCCCGAGCTCGGCCAGGCGGGCCGCGGCGCGCCGGCTGTGCTCGGCCGGCATGGTGCCATCCAGCGCGCCATGCACCAGGCTGACCGCGGTGTGCCGCGGCCAGGCGTCCGGCAGCGGCGCGAAGCGCCCGCCGATGGCGAGCACGTGGCGGGCCAGCGGGGCGCCCTCATCCTGCATGCCGCAACCGGCCAGCGCCATGATCGCGCCCTGCGAAAAGCCGGCGAGCACCGTGTGCCGCGGGCCGGTATCGTGGCGGCGCTGCTGTTCCCGAATCGCCTGCGTGAAGGCGCCCAGCGCGGCCTGGATGCGGCCAGGGCGGTTTTCTTCCGTGATGCCGTCGACCGAGAACCATTGACGGCCCTCCGGCCCCAGGTCGTAGGGAAAGGCGGCCGGCACGGCGGCGGTGCGCGCATGGGGCATCGCCGCCGCGATGCGGTCGGCCAGCGGCGCCATGGCGGCCGGGCTGCCGCCGACGCCGTGCAGCAGGATGATCAAAGGACGCTGCATCGCCGTCAGAAAGACAGTTCGCCGTCCAGGGACTGGCCTACGCGCAGGGTGCTGCCGGCGCCGCGCACCACGATGCAATTCATGCCGATGCAGACTTCGCCTTCCAGGCGGGCGTTGGCGCGGTAGGTTTGCAGGATGTCGAGCGGATTCGGGCCGGGAATGCCGGTGGCTTGGTCGATCGAGGGAATCGGGCAGCGCCCGCAAGGCTTGACCGGACGGATCGCCACCTCGTCGGTGTGCAGGGCCTCGAGATAATCCTCTTCGAAGGCGTCCACCCCATCCACCACCAGGTTGGGGCGGAAGCGGTCCATGGGGAGTAGCTCGCGGCCGGCCGCCGCCAGGCGCGTGTTGAGGTCCTCGAGCGAGGCCTGGCCGATCAGCAGCAGCGGGTAACCGTCGGCGAAGCGCGTCTGCGCCGGCACGCCGCCGGTCCACTTGACGCTGGTCGGGCGCACGGCGTCACGCCGGAAGCGCACCAGGCGGCAGGCGGTGCCGAGCGCTTGCGTGAACCAGCGCGCGGCCGCATCGCCGCAATCGGCGGCCTCGACCAGGTCGTCCCAGATGCGTACCCGGCGCGCTGGGGCGGCGGCGTCCCAGTCCAGCGGCAAGGTCAGGTCCGGCTGGCCGGCCATGCGCACGCGCAGTTGGCCGCCGTCCGGCCGCGGCTGGATGAGGGCCATGCGCGGGAATTCGCGCTGGCTGAGGAACTGGCCGTCTTCCGTCACCAGCATCCATTCGCGGTCGTGGATGCCCTGGGCGGCGAGGCCGGATTCCAGCAGCGTGGCGGACGGGACGGCGATGCCGGCGCAGGATTTGATGGGGTAGAGGAGCAGGTGGGTGAGCGTGGGCATGGGTGCGGGGTTGGATCTCGGCAGACGGATAGTATCGCACCAAATGCATTGGCGGCCTATCCGTGAGCCCTTCCCGGGTTGGCTGAAACTCCTTCTCGTTGCCATCTCCAAAAAACCCACGTACACTCCCCACCGTCGCCTCACCCGAGACGACACAACGCTAGGGGTCCTGCGCCATCAACCGCGCGGGTGAGACATACCCTTCGAACCTGATCTGGATAATGCCAGCGAAGGGAAGCTACAGAGACCGCGTGTACCCGCCTGTTCCCGCAAGGCCGGCCCGCAACTCCGCACTCCTCCCGCTGGATCGCCGATCACCAGTGACCAAAGGAGTGCACTTGAACGCCGATCCGAAATTCCTCTCCGCCAGCGCCACGGTCGATGCCGCCGCCGTTGCGCCCCTGCCGAACTCGCACAAAGTGTATGTCACGGGCAGCCGCCCCGACATCCGCGTGCCGATGCGCGAGATCCGCCAGTCCGACACCCCCGCGTCCTTCGGTCACGAACCGAATCCGCCGCTGTGGGTCTACGATACCTCCGGCCCTTACACCGACCCCGAAGCCCGCATCGACATCCGCGCCGGCCTGGCGCCGCTGCGCGCCGGCTGGATCCGCGAACGTGGCGACACGCTGGAGTTGCCCGGCCCCAGCTCGCAGTACGGCATCGAACGCCTGCAAGACCCGAAACTGGCCGAGCTGCGCTTCGACCTGCAGCGCAAGCCGCGCCAGGCGGTCCCGGGACGCAACGTCACCCAGATGCACTACGCGCGCCAGGGCATCGTCACGCCCGAGATGGAATTCGTCGCCATCCGCGAAAACCTGCGGCGCCAGGAATACCTTGAAAGCCTGGCGGCGGCCGGCCCCACCGGCCAGCGCATGGCGCAGATGATCGGACGCCAGCATCCGGGCCAGTCCTTCGGCGCCAGCATCCCGCGCGAGATCACGCCCGAATTCGTGCGCGACGAAATCGCCCGCGGCCGCGCCATCCTGCCGTCCAACATCAACCACCCGGAATCCGAGCCGATGATCATCGGCCGCAACTTCCTGGTGAAGATCAACGCCAACATCGGCAACTCCGCCGTGACCTCCTCGATCGGCGAGGAAGTCGAAAAGATGACCTGGGCCATCCGCTGGGGCGGCGACACCGTGATGGACCTCTCCACCGGCAAGCATATCCATGAAACGCGCGAATGGATCCTGCGTAACAGCCCGGTCCCGATCGGCACGGTCCCCCTCTACCAGGCGCTGGAAAAAGTCAACGGCAAGGCCGAAGAACTCACCTGGGAGATCTACCGCGACACCCTGATCGAACAGGCCGAGCAAGGCGTCGACTACTTCACCATCCACGCCGGCGTGCGCCTGCCCTTCGTGCCGATGACGGCGAACCGCCTGACGGGGATTGTCTCGCGCGGCGGCTCGATCATGGCCAAGTGGTGCCTGGCCCACCACAAGGAATCCTTCCTCTACACCCGCTTCGAAGAGATCTGCGAGATCATGAAGGCCTACGACGTCGCCTTCAGCCTGGGCGACGGCCTGCGTCCCGGCTCGATCTACGACGCCAACGACGAAGCCCAGCTGGCCGAACTGCGCACCCTCGGCGAACTCACGCAGATCGCGTGGAAGCATGACGTGCAGACCATGATCGAAGGCCCCGGCCACGTGCCACTGCACCTCATCAAAGAGAACATGGACCTGCAGCTGGAACAGTGCCACGAAGCGCCCTTCTATACCCTGGGCCCGCTGACCACCGACATCGCCCCCGGCTACGACCACATCACCTCCGGCATCGGCGCCGCCAACATCGGCTGGTACGGCACCGCCATGCTGTGCTACGTGACGCCCAAGGAGCACCTGGGCCTGCCCGACAAGGACGACGTCAAGGACGGCATCATCACGTACAAGATTGCAGCGCATGCGGCCGACCTGGGCAAGGGCCATCCGGGTGCCCAGATCCGCGACAACGCGCTGTCCAAGGCGCGCTTCGAATTCCGCTGGGAAGACCAGTTCAACATCGGCCTCGACCCCGATAAAGCGAAAGCCTTCCACGACGAGACCCTGCCCAAGGATTCCGCCAAGGTCGCCCACTTCTGCTCGATGTGCGGTCCGCACTTCTGCTCGATGAAGATCACCCAGGAAGTGCGCGACTACGCGGCGCAAGGCATGCAGGTGAAGGCGATCGAATTCATGCACCGCGGCGCGGAGCTCTACCACAAGGAGTGAGCCATGCTGGAGATCGAACTGAATGGCGCCGCCCACGCCATCCACGACGGCGCCAGCCTGCACCAGCTGGTCGACGCGCTCGGCCTGGCCGGGCAGGCGCTGGCGCTGGCCGTGAACCGCACCGTCGTGCCGCGCGAGCGCTGGGCCGCCACGCCGCTGGCGCCACACGACAAGGTGGACGTGGTGCGGGCGATTGGCGGCGGTTGAATTCCCCTTCCTTGGAGACGATTCAAATGACAAACGATGTGATGCATGAAGACCGGCCGCTGGTCATCGCCGGCAAGCAGTACCACTCGCGCCTGCTGGTCGGCAGCGGCAAATACCGCGACCTGGAACAGACCCGCGAGGCCACCGAGGCAGCCGGCGCCGAGATCATCACGGTGGCGATCCGCCGCGTGAACATCGGCCAGGACCCGAACGCCCCCAGCCTGCTCGACGTGGTCCCGCCTTCGCGCTACACCATCCTGCCCAACACGGCAGGCTGCTACACCGCCAAGGATGCGGTCTACACGCTGCAGCTGGCGCGCGAACTGCTGGGCGGCCACAAGCTGGTGAAGCTGGAAGTGCTGGGCGACGAAAAGACCCTCTTCCCCAACATGCCGGAAACCCTGCGTGCCGCCGACACCCTGGTGCGCGAAGGCTTCGACGTGATGGTCTACTGCAGCGACGACCCGATCCAGGCGCGCATGCTGGAAGACATCGGCTGCGTGGCGGTGATGCCGCTGGCCTCCCTCATCGGCTCCGGCATGGGCATTTTGAATCCCTGGAACCTGTCGCTGATCATCGAGCAGGCCAAGGTCCCGGTGCTGGTGGATGCCGGCGTCGGCACCGCCTCCGACGCCGCGGTGGCCATGGAGCTGGGCTGCGATGGCGTGCTGATGAACAGCGCCATCGCCCTCGCCCACGATCCGGTGCGCATGGCGCGCGCGATGCGCCTCGCCGTGGAGGCCGGCCGCGAGGCTTACCTGGCGGGCCGCATGCCCCGCCGTTTCGCGGCCTCGCCCTCGTCGCCGATGGCCGGGCGTGTTGGATGACGCCAGTGATGACCGAGGCCGGCCGTCCCTGCGTGCTGGTGTTCGCCGGCCTGGACCCTTCGGGTGGGGCCGGCATCCAGGCCGACATCGAAGCGATTGCGGCCCAGGGCGCGCATCCGCTGTCCATCGTCACCGCCCTCACCGTCCAGGACAACAACCGGGTGCGCGAGGTGGTGGCCGTGGACGCCGGGCTGCTGGTGCGCCAGGCGGCACTCCTCGCCGAAAGCATGCCGATCCGCGCCATCAAGATCGGCATCCCGGGCAGCCGCGAGAATGCCGAAACCATCGCCGGCATCGTGCGCGTGCTGCGCGTGCGCCAGCCTTCGCTGCCGCTGGTGCTGGATCCGGTGCTGGCCAGCGGTCACGGCGATGCATTGGCCAGCGGCCGGGGCGATGCGCTTGCGGCGCTGGCGCCGCTGCTGGTGCTGGCCACGGTGCTGGTGCCCAACCTGCCGGAAGCGGCGGCCATCGGCCGGGTCGATTGTCCGCACGTGCTGGTGACCGGCGGCCATGGCGAGGGCGACGAGGTCGTCAACCGCTGGACCAGCGCCAAGGGCACACGCGAATGGCGCTGGCCGCGCCTGCCCGGCGAATTCCACGGCAGCGGCTGCACGCTGGCATCCAGCCTGGCGGCGCGGCTGGCGCTGGGCGACCCCATGGTGCAGGCGCTGGAAAAAGCCCAGCGCTACTGCAACCAAACGCTGGCCGATTCCTATGTGATCGCGGCGGGACAGCGCATCCCGCGCCGCATCCGCTATTGAGCTGCTATTGAGGAGAAGATGATGCGAGGTCTATATATCGTGACGCCGGACTGGGACGACACCCATCGGCTGCTGGACGCCACCCACCAGGCACTGGAGAGCGGCGCCGTGCTGGTCCAGTACCGCAACAAGACAGCCGGCGCCGCGCTGCGCGAAGAACAGGCGGGCGCCCTGCTCGCCCTGTGCCGCCGCCACGAGCGTCCGCTGGTCATCAACGACCACGTCGACTTGTGCCTGCGGCTGGATGCCGACGGCGTGCACGTCGGCGGTACCGATGCGCGGGTGGCCGACGTGCGCGCGGCGCTGGGACCGGGGAAGATCGTCGGTGCTTCGTGCTATGGGGAGTTCGCGCTGGCAGAGGCGGCGCAGGATGCCGGCGCGAGCTATGTCGCGTTTGGCGGCTTCTATCCGTCGCGGGTGAAGGTGTACGAGGTGAGCACGCCTTTGGACATCGTGGCGCGTGCCAAGGCGGCATTGAAGGTGCCTATCGTGGTGATCGGCGGGATGACGGTGGAGAATGCGCGGCCGCTGGTGGACCTGGGGGCGGATATGGTGGCGGCGATCAGCAGTGTGTATGCGGTGGCGGATCCGCGTGCGGCGGCGCGGGAATTCGTGGGATTGTTTTAAACACCGCAAAAAACGTCATTACCGCGAAGGCGGGAATGACGTTCATCGTGTATTTGCGGGGATGACCTGCGCCATCCCTCCCGGCATCAGGCCTTGGCCAACTTGAACTGCGTCAGCTCACCAGTCAGATACCCCACCGCCGCGCCGAACTTGTCCTTGTAATTGGCCTTGACCAGCGGATCCAGCGTGTCCTTCACCTTGGCGTGCAGCGTGCCCCAGTCGCCCGGGTGCTGGAAGTTGCTCATGATGTAGGTCCAGCCGTTGATGTCGTCCACCGCGTGCAGGCCGGTCGACTCGGCGCCGGACGGCGTCGACAGGATGCGGGTCAGCTGCTTGGTGTCGATGTTGTAGGCCCACAGGAAGTTGTTGACGTGGTTGCCGCTGTCCTCGCCGATGAACAGGGTGCGCATCTTTTCCGAGAACTTGATGTTGTCCGGGCTGGCGATCTTGTCCGGGTTCGCGGTGTTGCCCAGCGCGTCGGCGGCGATGTCTTCGCCGATCAGCAGCGCTTTGGTATCGACCGGCATCCACTCGCTGTTGATGGCATTGCCGGCGGTGTCCTTCTGGCCGCCCTTCAGGTTCAGCGCCATCACCGCGCCGGCGGTCAGCGCCTTCGGGATCGAGATGCCGTTGCCCGCCACGTTCAGCGCGTTACCGGCGATCATCGAGCCATTGCAGTTGGCCAGTGCCGAGTAAGCCACCTTGTCCTTCAGGTTGACGGTGGTGCCTTCCATCTTGGTGAAGCCCATCGAGGCGCCAACCAGCGAAGCGTAACGGTGGGTTTCCAGGAAGGCGGCGGCCTTTTCCATGCCCGGCTTGAGCTTGAGCCACTCGACACGGCCGTTGGCGGCCACCTTGATGTAGCTGGCGTCCTGCGGGTCGGCCGACTTGACGTCCATGATGTCGGTCGGCTTGATCGACGCGGCCAGCGAACGGATTTCGGCGCTGGTGGCCGAGCCGAGCTTGATCCAGGTGAGCGGCGCGGCGGCGGCACTCGGGTCCAGCGAGAAGCCGGCGCCGACCTTGGCCACGTACAGGGTGCCGCTCGACAGGTCTTTCTCTTTATCGGCCACGAACACGAAGTAGCCGCTGTTGGTGGCGTCGTCGCCCATCAGCACGGTGCGGTTGTCGCCCAGCACCTGCACCAGCTCGTGCGAAATGCGGCCCATGCAGTAGTGCTTCTTGATGCTGGCGGTGCCGTCCGGGTTGACGGTGATTTCCGGCAGGTGGCCGTAGTTGTACGGATTGGCCTTGGTCTCGTCGCCATACAGGCTCTTGCTGTAGCCCTTGAACTGGGCATCGGTGGCGGCGGTGAAGGCGTTCGGCTCGTACTCTTCGCTCGACAAATGGGTGCCCCATGGCGACAGGCTGGCGCCGCAGGTGATCCACAAGCCGTTGACGCTGGAGGTGTCGACGTTGTGGTACTTCACCAGCGTCAGCTTGCCGGTGCTCTTGTCCTGGTCCAGGGTCAGCACGCCGATCGGCGACGGCAGCTTGCCGTACATGTCGGTCTTGCCGTCCTGGGCGAAAGTGGTGTACTCGAACTGGACCACGGCGAACACCGGGTTGCCCTTGACGCCAGGGACGCTGGCGTTCGGCACGGTCAGCAGCGAGGTGCCGTCCGGCGAATCCGAGAAGAACTGGCGCTCCTTGCCGGCCACGCTGCTGTCGATGATCGGCTTGTTGTTGATGTCGTAGTAGCCGCCGGCCACGATGGTGCCACCGTTGCCGTTCGGGACCGCGTCGCCGGTGATGAAGAAGGGCTTGTACGACAGTTTGAAATCGAGCTTGCTGCTGTCGCTGAAATTCACCGACATGGTCGAGCCGACCGTGGTGGTCGCCATCGCGGCGGCATCGGTCAGGGCCGGTGCCAGCATGCTGCTGAAGGACACGCTGGACATGGTGACGGTCGGCGGCGTGGTCTGGGCCGGCGGCGTGGTGGTGACCGGGCTGTCGTCACTGCCACCGCAGGCGGCCAGCATGGCGGCCACGGAGCCGGCGCCGATCGGCAGCATCGGGGTGGCGCCGAACAGGCGCAACAGGCGGCGGCGGGACAGATCGGTATTCGCGTTCATTCGTCAATACTCCTGGATTCAAGTCGGTTGGTCCGCGCGGTGGCGAGGAATCCGGGGGAGCATAGACGAGGCTTATGTCAACTTGATGACAGGAATTTAACGGTTTGATGACATGGCAAACAACCGGGGGCAGCGCTGCCCCCGTGCATTGCCGGTTTATTGGATATCAGTGCGTGATATCAGTGCATGATATCAGTGCGGTGCCGGCTGCGAAGTCACCAGGGTGCGCTGCACCCAGCCGCCTGAGACGCTCTCGCCGTCGATCTTAACGAAGCCGTCGCGCTCCTCGCCGGTGGCGATCGCTTCCTCCGAACGCTTCAGCGTGCCCATCACCTTGCTGCCGGCACGCGGCTCGGTGTACACCTTGACGGTGGCCAGGCGCGCGTACACGCTGGCACCGGCCGACACCGGCACGCCGGCCTGGGTGGACGCCTGCGCATTCACCTTGCTGGCGGCGCTGCTGGCGCGTACCAGGCTCGGCTCGTTGCGGATCCTGACCACGATGCGGTTGTAGTTGTCGAGCAGGCTGGCCGCGACCATCTTTCCTTCCGGCGTATTCGTATAGCCGCCCAGGCGCGAATAATCGCCGCCGCCCCAGCTCCAGCCGGAAATGCCGAAGTCGGTCTTGGTGGCCACGCCCTCTTCCGCTGCCACCTGGATGCCGGAACGCACGTCCGCGATCAGCAGGCTGGTTTGCGCTTCCTTGAATTTCATGTTGCCGGCGAGGCCACCCGCGATGCGGCCCAGGCCGCCGAACAGCCGTCCACCGTAGTCCGAAATGGCGCCGCCGACGCCGCCGGTATTGTTGGCGGCAAACTGCACGTTCGGCGTCATCACGAAATCGGCCGACTGCAACTGGCCCTTGCCGACATTGCTGCCGGCCAGCGTCTCACCATTCCCGGCCAGCGCACGCTCCTGCTGCAGATTGGCCATCGCGGCGCCGCGTTCCACCACCTGGAAGCAATTCGATTGCTGGATCATGATGCGCAGCAGCGCCACCGGCGAGCCCAATCCATAACTCTGCAGCGCCGTCGAACTGCCGCTCTGGGCTTCGCTCACGGCGATGGTGCCGAGCGGACGCTCGCAGCGCTCCACTTTGGAGCTGGCTTCCTGGGCATGCAGGCCGGCGCTGCTGGCGAGCAGGGCGGCGATGATCGATACGCGAATTGGCTTCATAAAGGTATTTGTGGAGTGGGCAAGAAGAATGGTTGGCAATCGCTGGCTGCGCAGGCTTGATATTGCCGCAAACCAACAAACGCAGCTTGTCATTCTACTTGTGCAGATGGCATTGAATTCTCATCAATTTCCACATTCATGCAGCCGGCATCAGGGATTGTGGCCCGCTCTACGCGGCGCAGAGGTGGCACCGCACGAACCCGCATGAAAAAAGCCCCGGCTCTCGAGAGAAACCGGGGCTTTCGTGGTCTTCCGGATCCGCTGGATCCAGACCTGATGCCTTACACGTTGAACAAGAAGTTCAAAACATCCCCATCCTTCACCACATATTCCTTGCCCTCAGCCCGCATCTTGCCCGCTTCCTTCGCACCGGCCTCACCCTTGTAGGCGATGTAGTCGTCATACGAAATCGTCTGCGCGCGGATGAAGCCGCGTTCGAAGTCGGTGTGGATCACGCCGGCCGCCTGTGGCGCGGTGTCGCCGACGTGGATGGTCCAGGCGCGCACTTCCTTGACGCCGGCGGTGAAGTAGGTCTGCAGGCCGAGCAGCTTGTAGGCGGCGCGGATCAGGCGGTCCAGGCCCGGCTCGTCCATGCCCATGTCGCCCAGGAAGGCGGCCTTGTCGGCGTCGTCCAGGTCGGCGATTTCGGCTTCGATGGCGGCGGAGATCGCCACGATCGGTGCGTTCTGGCTCTTCGCGTAGTCGGTCAGCTGGTCCAGCAGCGGGTTATTGGTGAAGCCGGTGTCGGAGACGTTGGCGACGAACATCGCCGGTTTCGCCGTGATCAGGCACAGGGTCTTGATCATGGCCATCTCGTCGGCGTCGAGGCCGGCGGTGCGCACCGGCTTGCCTTCGTTCAGGTGCGGCATCAGACGTTCGCAGATGGCGACCAGCTTGGCGGCGTCCTTGTCGCCCGAGCGGGCTTTCTTGTTTTCGCGGTGGATCGCCTTTTCGACGGCGCCCATGTCGGCCAGTGCCAGTTCGGTCTGGATGACTTCGATGTCGTCCAGCGGGCTGACCTTGCCGGCCACGTGGATCACGTTGTCGTCTTCGAAGCAGCGCACCACGTTGACGATGGCGTCGGTTTCGCGGATGTGCGACAGGAACTGGTTGCCCAGGCCCTCGCCTTTCGACGCGCCAGCAACCAGGCCGGCGATGTCGACGAATTCGACGATCGCGTTGACCATGCGCTCCGGCTTGACGATGTCGGCCAGCGCCTGCATGCGCGGATCCGGCACCTCGACCACGCCGACGTTCGGCTCGATGGTGCAGAACGGATAGTTTTCAGCCGGGATGCCGGCCTTGGTCAGGGCGTTGAACAGGGTGGACTTGCCGACGTTGGGCAGGCCGACGATGCCGCATTTGAGGCTCATGGGGAAACTTTCTGGGTCGAATTACGAAACCCCGTATTGTACCTCCGCTCGCCGCCGGGGATTGCAAATCGGTGCGATTTGGGTGTCGATGCGGGCAGATAACCCACATGTTGGTGGCTTGCTTCGAACTTGGGTTCCTGCCTTCGCAGGGGCGACGGCTAGATCAGTGGCCGGATTTTTGCGATGTCCGGCTTCTCGACAAACGCCGCAAACTCATCGCGCAAGCGTCCGCCCTCCTCCATCGCCTGGCGCCATGCCAGGATGCGTGCATCGTGGTTGAGTCCGTAGAACTTGAAATCGCTGCGGTCGATCAGCTTTCCGCGCGGGAGACTCCCCAGGAAGCCCGCGCTTGGGGCGACGATCAGCACATTGTCCAGCCAGGCGCGGTTGGGCCCACGCGCCGCGCGCCGCCAGGGCATGGCCTTGTCGAGCCAGCCGGGCACGATGTGTTCGCTGAAGTGCGGGTAGAGCACGATCGCGCCCGGTTCGCGGCTGGCCAGGCGGGCATAGGGCAGCGCCAGGTTGTAGTCGATGATGCCGCCGTCCCAGTAGTGGCCGGGCGGCGCGCCGGCGATGTCGCGTACCGGTTGCATCAGCATCGGCAGGGTGCCGGAAGCCAGCAGGCCCGCAGCGAGGTTGTCAGCGCTCAGCGCCGCGAAATGGGTCGAAAAATTGTCGAAGCGTTCACGCAGCCAGGGCGCGTCGGCGCGGCGGTCGCCGATCACCACGCGGTCGAGCAGGTGCGCCAGGCGGTCGCGCGAGGCCAGGTTGTGCAGGGCAGCGGCGGCAAAGCCGCGCATTTCCGCGCGCTTGTGGCCGGGCGCCGCCAGCGCGCGCTTGCCGCGCACGGTCAGCAGGTGCAGGCGGTAATGCGGATGGTTGACGATGTCGTCCTCGTGGCCGCGCACGAATTCCGCCAGCAAGCCCTGCACCACCTCGTGGATCTGCGCTTGCGAGGGCTTGGTGCTGGTGTAGCGCTGGCCGCTGTACAGCTCGCCCAGGCGCCCGAAGGCCTTGACGGGGTCGCGCTGGCAGGCGGCGGCCATGCGCCAGGCGCCGATCGAGGAACCGATCAGGATGCGTTCGCGCGGCGTGCGCGGGAACCAGTCGCCGAACAGCCACTGGTCGAGTGCGCGGAAGATCAGACCCTTGGGACCGCCGGCCGCGGCCGGGACCACGGCGATGTCCGCAGCGCGCAAGCCATGCGCGCGGATCTGGGCCAGGGCCAGCGGCCCGGCGTGGAAAGTCAATGCGCTCATCGGCGGATTATCGCAGGAAGCGCACGCGCCAGCCGCTCCCTTGTCAATATGCTGCCAAGGTATGCATGTGCAACTTTGCAACAAATTACCGGCGTGACAAACCGTGAGAATTTACCGTATAGAAATGGAATAGACTCGGATTCCCAACCTGGCACAGCCATCCGGCGGCGCCCTGGTTGCCCCTCATTATGGAGTCAGCATGGCCACGCAGCCCCTTCTCGACATCGGTAACGTCTTCCTCGAGCCCTCGCCCACCTTTGCGCGCCTGAAGGAAAAGACGCACGCCTGGCTTCCCCTGCTCCTGTCGATCCTGCTGAGCATGGCCATCATGTACTGGTGGGTCTCGACCGTCGATTTTCCCTGGCTGATCGAGCACATGCTGTCGGGCCAGCCGAACGCCAAGCCGGAAGTGCGCGAAGCGATGGCGCGCTTCATGACGCCGACCTCGATGATGTGGAGCTCCGGGCTGGGCGCCGTGGTCGGCACCCTGCTGGTGCTGGCCGTCACGGCGGTGTACTACCTGCTGGCCGGTAAAGCGCTCGGCTCGTCGATCGGCTTCGGCAAGTGGTTCGGCTTTTCGGTCTGGACCAGCGTGCCGCGCCTGCTGACGGTGCCGCTGTCGGCGCTGCAGATCATGACCTCGCACGGCCGCCTGGCGCCGGAAGACTTGAACATGCTGTCGCTGAACTACCTGGTGCTGCATTTGCCGATCTCGAATCCGTGGGCCAGCCTGGCCGGCGCCATCGACCTGACCATGTTCTGGAGCATCTTCCTGGCGGTGGTCGGCCTGAAGGCCTGGACCGGCCGCTCCACCGGCACCTGCGTGACGGTGGCCGTGCTGCCTTATGTGATCATCTTCGCCCTGTGGGCCGCCAAGATCGCCTTCCTCGGCTGAGACCATGAACAAGAAGCTGATCGCCGGCGCCATCGTCGCCGCCGTCCTGATCGTGCCGGTGGCGATCAAGTTTTCCAGCAAGACCGCCGCCCGCGAAGCCGAGCTGGCGCAGGTACAGAAGCTGGAAATCCACCCGTCCATCCTGGCCACCGGCAACCTGGTGTTCCGCCAGGAGGTGCAGCTGTCCGCCGAGGTGATCGGCAAAGTGGCCGGGGTGCTGGTCAAGGAAGGCGACCAGGTCAGGCGCGGCCAGACCCTGCTGCGCCTCGACCCGACCGTCTACGTGGCGGAAGTCGCGCAGCAGGAGGCCAGTCGGCGCAACGCCGCCATCGCCATCGAGCGCGCCCAGATCAACTTGGCCAACCAGCAGCGCGGCCTGGAGCGCACCGGCCAGCTGTACAAGGCCAAGTACATCGACATTTCCAAGTACGACGACGCGGTGCACCAGGTCGACCTGGCCAAGGTCGAGCTGCGCGCCAGCCGCGAACAGCTGGAGCAGGCGGCGGCGATGCTGTCGCAGTCGCGCGAGCACTTGGCCAAGACCGAAGTGAAGGCACCGATCGACGGCACCGTGACCGCGGTGCCGATCAAGGTGGGCGAGACCGCGGTTGCCAGCGCCACCGGCATCGCCGGCTCCTCGCTGATGACCATCGCCGACGTCGGCTCGATCATGGCCGAGGTGAACGTGGACGAAGCCGACATCGCGCGCGTGGGTGTCGGCCAGCAGGCCAAGGTGTTCCCGGCCGCCTACCCCGACCAGCCGGTGAGCGGGCGCGTGGAAAGCGTCGCCATGGCGCCGAAAAGCACGCTAGGTGCGGCCCAGAGCCAGGGCCGCAGCTACGTCGTCAAGCTGCGCCTGGAAGATCCCAAACTGGCGCTGCGCTCCGGCATGACCTGCCGCGTCGAGATCGTGGTCGGCAGCAGCGCGGCGCGGCCGGCGGTGCCGATCCAGGCGGTGATGAGCGAGGAGATCGCCGCCAAGGACAAGGACAATAACAAGGACAAGGACAAGTCGCAGGTCAGGAACACCAGCTATGTGTTCGTGGTGCAGGATGGGAAGGTCAAGAAGACCACCGTGGAACTGGGCCTGTCCGACGACACCAACCAGGAAGTGACCAAGGGCCTGGCGGCCGGCCAGACCATCGCGGTGGGCCCGGGCCGCCTGCTGCGCGAGCTGCACGACGGCGATTTGGTCAGCGCAAAGAAAGCGGAAGCGGACCTCGACATCAAGGGCAACAAGGTGGCGGGAGCCGGCCGGTGATCCGCTTGCAGGCCGTGACCAAGCAGTACGAGATGGGCGACCAGACCGTGCATGCGCTGCAGGGCATCGACCTTCAGATTGCGCGCAACGAGATGGTCGCCTTCATCGGCGCTTCCGGGTCCGGCAAGTCGACCATGATGAACATCGTCGGCTGCCTGGACCGTCCCAGCAGCGGTGAATACTGGCTGAATGGACGCGAGGTGGCGACCATGTCGGGCGACGAGCTGGCGCTGGTGCGCAACCAGGAGATCGGCTTCATCTTCCAGAGCTTTCATTTGCTGCCGCGCGCCAGTGCGGTGGACAACGTGGCGCAGCCGCTGATCTACCGCGGGGTGCCGCTGCGCCGGCGCCTGGCGCTGGCGGCCGAAGCGCTGGAGAAGGTGGGCCTGGGATCGCGCCTGCATCACCGCCCCAACGAACTGTCGGGCGGCCAGCGCCAGCGGGTGGCGATCGCGCGCGCACTGGTCGGCCAGCCCTCCATTTTGCTGGCGGATGAACCGACCGGTAACCTCGATTCCAGCACCAGCCTGGAAATCATGGCGCTGATCAAGGAGGTGCATGCCGGCGGCCAGACCGTCATCATCGTCACCCACGAACCGGAGATCGCGGAGCAATGCCAGCGCATCGTGCGCCTGCGCGACGGCCGCGTGATGTCGGATACGCCGGTGGCTGCCATGGCCGGGAGCGCCGCATGAATTTGCTCATCGAAAGCGTGCGCTCGGCGCTGGCCTCGATCCGCGCGCACCGGCTGCGCAGCTTCCTTACCTCGCTCGGCATCATCATCGGCGTGGCGTCGGTGATCACCGTGATCTCGCTGATCCAGGGCTTGTCGAAAAGTGTCAGCGACCAGTTCATGGGGCTGGGCGGGAATGGTTTGACGATCCGGCCGCACAACGAGTTCAAGGACGTCATGCGCGGCAAGATCAACTACCTGCGCTTCGAGGACGTCGAGCAGCTGCGCCTGCGCGTGGACGAGGTGCGCGAACTGAGCCCGGTGTTCTCGCCCGGCTTTTCCGAGGTGCGCTTCACCAGCATGTCCGGCACGGCCCAGGTATTCGCCACCGCCGCCAGCTACCAGGAAGTCAACCAGCGCTATGCGGAGATGGGCCGCTTCATCAGCGAATCGGACAACACCGGCGCGCGCCGCGTGGCGGTGATCGGCGAAAAGCTGATCGAAGACCTGCACCTGCCGCCCAATCCGGTCGGGCAGTTCATCCGCTATGCCAACGAGTGGTTCAAGATCGTCGGCGTGATGGAAAAGCGCGGCGAGATCTTCGGCATGTCGCAGGATAACTACATGATCATCCCCTTCAAGACGGGGCAGAGCATCATCGGCAACAACACGCGTCCCCAGCTGACGATCACGGTGGCGGTGCGCGATTTGAACCAGGTGGAGGCGACGCGCAGCCGCATCCGCAATGTGATGCGCCAGGCGCACCGCCTGAAAGACGACGAGCGCGACGATTTCGAGATCGAGGCGGCCGACCAGATCGCCAAGACCTTCGACAAGATCAGCAGCACCGTGACGCTGGTGATGGGCGGCGTGGTCGGCATCGCCCTGCTGGTGGGCGGCATCGGCATCATGAACATCATGCTGGTGTCGGTGAAGGAGCGCACCCGCGAGATCGGCATCTGCAAGGCGATCGGGGCACGCAGCCGCGACATTCTGCTGCAGTTCCTGATCGAGGCGGTGACGCTGTCGCTGCTGGGGGGCCTGATCGGCCTGGCCATCGGTTACGGCCTGGGCGTGGCGATCGCGGCCATGATCCCGGACTTTCCGCCGGCCGTGGTGCCGTGGTGGGCGGTGGCCCTGTCGGTGCTGTTCTCGGGCAGCGTGGGGGTGGTGTTCGGGGTGGTGCCGGCGAGCCAGGCGGCGCGCCTGGATCCGATCGAAGCGCTGCGCTACGAGTAAGTTGGAGGATGAGCGCGCTTGCGCTGCATCAAAGGTCAAAGCTTGCGCCTTCGTAACATGGATCGGTTGCCATCGTGGCCGCCGTGTCCGGAGCTTGCATGCCCTACCGCTATTGCGCGCTGCTATACATTTGCCTGTCCTGGCTGTTGGTCGCTGGACAGGCGCTGGCGCGCGATACCGGCACCGACCACGCGGTCGTGATCGACCGCTTCATCCAGCACTATGTGGTGGAACCCGGCGGCGCCTACCTGGTCACGGTCGACAATGCGAAAACCATCGTCGAGGCGCGTGCCGTGCAGGAGCACGGCCAATACTACATCGGCTACAACAAGACCCTGGATGAAGTCCTCGCCATCGATGCCTGGACCGTCAAGCCCGACGGGCGCCGGGTGGCGGTGCGGCCGGAGCAGATCAAGGACCAGCAGGAAGCCGCCTCCACCGACGCCCCGCTGTTCCAGGACACGCGCCTGAAAATCGTGGTCTTTCCCGAGGTGGCGGTGGGCGACCAGCTGGTGGTGAAGTACGCCATCCGGCGCACCACGCCGCTGTTCGCCGGCCATTTCGAAGACCTGTCCTCGTCAAACTTTTACCGCAACAAGAACTTCCTGCTGATCTACGACATGCCGGCCGCGATGCCCTTGCATGCGGACGCGGTCGGCTTCGAGCCGGTGCCTGTGCTGCCCGGAGATGCGGTGCCACCGGGGCGCACCCGCTACCAGTGGCGCTACGTGAATGGCGACAACGAACGGCTGGAGGCCGATTCGGTCAGCTACCTCGACTATGGCAAGCGGCTGGCGGTGTCGACCTTTGCCGACTATGCCGCCTTTGCGCGCGTTTTCCGTAAGGGCGCCGGCGAACGGCAAGCGCCCTCCCCCGCCATCGTCGCGCTGGCGCGCCAGCTCACGGCGGGCCTGCCGGATGCGCGCGCGCGGGCGCTGGCGCTGTCGGACTGGGTGCGCCAGAACATCCGCTACGTCGGCGTGTATATCGGTCCCGGCGGCGTGGTCGCGCACCCGGCCGCCACCGTGCTCGACAACCGCTATGGCGACTGCAAGGACCATGCTGCGCTGCTGGAGGCGATGCTAGGCGCCGTCGGCATCGAGAGCACTGGCGCGCTGGTCAACAGCGGCAACGCCTACCAGCTGCCGTCCACCCCGACGCTGGGCGTGTTCAACCACATGATCACCTACGTGCCCAGCCTCGGCCTCTACCTCGACCCGACGGCGGAGACGATCACGGCCGGCTACCTGCCGGCAAGCATCCTGGGCAAGCCGGCGCTGCTGCTGGAGAGCGGCGGCTTTGCCATGACGCCGATGCTGCAGCCGGAACGCAGCCGCACCAGCACCTGGTTCGAGATCGAACGCGACGGCCGCAGCCGCTTCAAATTGAGCAAGACCGCCAGCGGTGCCAGTGCCGAGCCCTACCGCAAGACCGTGCGCGACACCCGCCCGCCAGATCGCGAGCAATTCGTGCGGCGCATGCTGCAGGGCCTCGGCCAGAAGGGGCAAGGTGTGTTCGATGCCGGCACCGTGGACACTCAGAAGAAGGACAGCGGCGACGAATACACCATGTCGCTGTCCGGCAGCAGCGACCATTTCCTCAACCTGCCGGGTCCGAGCGCGCTGGCCACCACCTATGATGTGTGGGGCGGCCTGGGCGAAGCCGTGTTCACGCTGGGCCAGGAAAAGGAGCGGCGCCAGGCCTTCGTCTGCCCGGCCATCGACGCCGAGGACGAGACCGGTTTCCGCCTGCCGAAAGGCGTGCGCGTACTGGCGCTACCGAAGTCGACCAGCCTGATGGATGGCGGCATCTACTACCGCGCGCACTACCGGCGCCAGGGCGACGCGATCCTGGTCAAGCGCCGCCTGACCTTCCGCCACGGGCGCGCCATCTGCACGCCGGACGATTACCGCGCCATGCAGCCGGCGCTGGAGCGCATCATGCGCGACCTGCGCAGCCAGGTGGTGGTCAGCGGGCGCTGATGCCGGCCACCTGCGCCTCCGCTTCCGCGCGCAGCGCTGCCACTGCGGCATCGCTGAGTTCGTAGCGCAGGTCGACCCGGTCGCGTCCCGAGCGGTAGCCGCCCGGCCAGCGCGCGATTTCGACGAAGCCGCAGCGCTCGAAGAAGCCGGCCGTGTGCGGGTGAGTGTCGACCGTCACGTAGCGGGGCTTGCGCTTGCGGCCGGCCATGTGCAGCAAGCGGTGGCGCAGCAGGGCGCGGCCGACACCGCTGCCGTGGCGGTCGGCGCGCACCAGGCCGAACACCAGGGTGGCCAGGTTGTAGAAGTCGGACAGTTCATAGCCGCCGAAGCCGACCACCTCACGGCCTTCGACGACGACGAACAAGGGGCCGTCGGGTTCGTCCAGGCAGGAGCGCAACCAGGCTTCTTCGGATGCCGGAAAATGGGTTGGCACATTGCTACGGAAGGCCGACAAGACCGCCTTCCTGTCGTCCTGGCGGTAGCGCCTGATACGTATCTTCATGTTTTATAAAGAAAAAATAAATCCAAAAATAATTAGGTGATTTGGCGCAAGCCGTGTATATTCCATCTCGCACTACATCAAGTCGTCGTACCTAGTTGGTCTCTTTCCCGCCTTGCCTTTCCTGGCAGTCCTGTTTGATTCTCCGCTGTTACATCTATCTTGGTCGCATGTGCGTCCCGAGCGGCTTTCGCTCTCACAACGTATAAAAGGTATATCACAATGGCAACTCAAACCGGCACCGTGAAATGGTTCAACGACGCTAAAGGCTTCGGCTTCATCGCCCCTGACGCCGGCGGCGACGATCTGTTCGCGCACTTCAAGGACATCCAATCGGAAGGCTTCAAGAGCCTGGCCGAAAACCAGCGTGTTTCGTTCGAACGCTCGCCGAGCCCGAAGGGCGACAAGGCCAGCAACATTCGCGCCATTTAATCGGTTGCGCTGAACGCCGGGCCGCACCACGCAGATAGCATGGGCGTTCTCCAGTGAACAGCTGCATCCCTCGAGAGACCCGCTTCGGCGGGTTTTTTGTCGTTTACAGCTAGTATTCGCAGCGGCTTTTGGCATATCCAGGCCGCTAACGAATCGTGCTCCTTGTCCACTTCCCGCTTGGCCCTTACATTATGACCATGGAAGTCGACGAAACCATCATCGTGGAAGACGCCGTGCAGGTGCTGGCCATGGTCGGCGACCTGAGCATGGGGCTGCCGTCCGACCACTCGGTCCGCACGGCGCGCCTGGCCGCCCATTTGGCCGAGGAGAATGGTGATGGCGCCGATGCCTGTACCGGCACCCGCCTGGTGGCCCTGCTGCGCTGGTCCGGCAGCACCGCCACCGCCGGCGGCTTCGCCAATCTGCTGGGGGACGACGTCGCCGGACGCCACGCAATGGTCACGCGCACCCTGGCCGGCAATCCCAACCTGACCCTGCCGAACGTGCTGCCGCTGGCCCAGATGCAGTGCGAGGTGGCGGGCGACATCGCCGCCCTGCTCGGGCTCAAGCCCGAGGTCGAAGACAGCCTGCGCCACCTGTTCGGCACCCACCACCGCGGCGACATGCAGGACCTGCTGTTCGCGCCCAATATCCCGCGTTCGGTGTTCTATGTGCGCCTGGCCGGCGACCTCGAGGTGCTGGCGCCGGCCCACGGCACCGAGGGCGCGCTGCGCCTGATCGGCGAGCGCGCCGGCGTCAAGTACCCGGCCACGCTGGTGCAGCGCCTGATCCCGCATGCCCAGGCCTGGCTCGATGCGCTCGACGAACCGTCCTGCGCCGCCGACTATGCGGGACACGACCGCCTGGTCCCGCTCAGCATCGTCGCGGACGTGATCGAACTCAAGCTACCCTGGCTGACCGGCTATTCGCGCCGCGTGGCCGAACTGGCGCGTCGCGGCGCGGCCCTGGCCGGCATGCTGGCGCTGGAAGAACGGCCGCTGGTGCGCGGCGCCCTGCTGCACGGCATCGGCCGCGTGACGGTGCCGAACGCGGTGTGGACCCGCAGCGGCAAGCTGGAAGCCGCCGACTGGGAGCGGGTGAGGAAGGTGCCGTTCTGGACCGCGCGCGCCGGCGCCCAGGTGCCGGCGATCGCGCCTGAGGCCACGCTCGGCTCGCTTATCTACGAGCGCCTGGACGGCAGCGGCTATTACCGCAAGCTGCGCGGCGAGCGCCTCGGCATGCAGGAGCGTTTGCTGGCCGCCGCCGCCGCCCTCACCGCCCTGTGTTCGGCGCGGCCCTGGCGCCACGCCCATGGCTTGCCGGCGGCCTCGACCCTGATGACGGCGCAGGCGGTGGCCGGCCGCTTCGACCGCCACGCGGTGCAGGCTGTGATCGAGGCGATGGGGGCGATGCTGCCGCAACATGGACAGGTCGCGCCGCCGCGCGATGCCTTGCTGTCGGCGCGCGAGATCGAGGTGCTGCGCCACGTCAGCCTGGGCGAAACCAGCCGCGAGGCGGCGCGCGCGATGAAGATCAGTCCGGCCAGCGTGCGCGCGCATGTGGACAGCATTTTCCAGAAGCTGGAATCGAGTTCGCGTCCGGCGATGACCTTGAAGGCCTTGGCGCGCGGCTTGATCTAAGCGCTCAATCCGTATGCAACTGCATGGTCGCCGCATTCATCTTGCCCTCGCACACCATCGGAATGATGCGCAAGGCTTTGTCGATGGCTTCCTCGATCAGGCTTTGCTCTTCGCGCCGCGGCCGGTGCAGCACGAAATCCGCCACGTTCTGCTGCAGATTCAGGGTGCGCGGATGGCCGATGCCCAGCCTGAGCCGCCAGTAATCCTGGGTGCCCAGCGCCGAAGTGATGTCCTTCAATCCGTTGTGCCCACCGGAGGAGCCGCCGCGCTTGAGCTTGGCCGCGCCGGGCGGCAGGTCGAGTTCGTCGTGGACCACCAGGATCTCTTCCGGCGCCACCTTGAAGAAGCGCGCCAGGCCGCCCACCGACTGGCCGGAGCGGTTCATGTAGGTCAGCGGTTCGAGCAGCCAGACGTCCTTGCCGGCAATCGTGGTCTTGGCGACCATGGCGTTGAAACGCGATTCGCGCTGCAAGTGGCAGCCGGGCAGGCCTCGGGCCAGGTTGTCGACCAGCCAGAAGCCGGCGTTGTGGCGGGTTTGTTCGTATTCGGGGCCGGGGTTGCCGAGGCCGACGATGAGGCGGATGTGCATGGAATGGCGTGGATGAAATCGTAAGCCTCGATTATCGCGGAAAACGGCGCCAGCAGGCAGGCGGCGCGGCGACGAAAGACAGGCAACAAAAAACCCGCCGGACTCGCGTCACGACGGGTTTTGATGTCTGCTCCCCGCCTCAGCGGGAAGCAAACGCGATCTATTGCTGATTACTCAGCAGCAGCGTCGGTCGAAGCAGCACCGCGCGGGATCGACGAGGTGGCGACGGTCTGGTCGGCGCCGTGGGCGACGACGGTCACGCCTTCCGGCAGCGACAGCTGGGACACGTGGACCGATGCGCCGGCTTCCAGGTTGGCCAGGTCGACGGTGATGAACTCAGGCAGCTGGCCTGGCAGGCAGGTGATTTCCAGCTCGTTCAGCACGTGCGACACGATGGCGCCGCTCAGCTTGACGGCTGGCGAGGTCTCGGCGTTGACGAAGTGCAGGGCGACCTTGGTGGTGATCTTTTGCGACGCGTCGACGCGCTGGAAGTCAACGTGCAGGACCAGTTGCTTGTATGCGTGCATCTGGAAGTCGCGCAGCAGGACTTGCTGGGCTTGACCGTCGATTTCCAGGTCCAGGACGGCGCCGTGGAAAGCTTCTTTCTTGAGCGAGTGCCAGATGGCGTTGCCGTCGACGGCGATCAGTTGCGGGGCAGCGGTGCCGCCGTAGATGATGCCTGGGGTCTGGCCAGCTTTACGCAGGCGGCGGCTCGCTCCGGTCCCCTGCAGTTCGCGGGTGAATGCAACTACTTTCATGTGAAACTCCGTGTGATAAGGGTCCGAATGCCGGACGGTTCCGGCCCGGTAACCCGGTTGTGGATGCCCCCGCGACCAGGGGCTCCGTGGATGAGCGTGCAATTCACGCGCTCAAGAATCGACGTTTCCGGCAGCGCCGGAAACGTCGTCCCCGCGAAGGCGGGGACGACGGCATAGATATTACTTAATCAACAAACAGCGAAATCACCGAATCGCCCTTGACGATCCGCTTGAAGGTCTCGGCCAGCAGCGGTGCGCAGGTCAGTTGGCGGATCTTGCCGCAGGCCTGGGCGGCCGCACTCAGCGGGATGGTGTCGGTCACGACCAGCTCATCCAGCGGCGAGTTGGTGATGCGGTCGATCGCCGGGCCGGACAGGACCGGGTGGGTGCAATACGCCACGACTTTCTTGGCGCCGCGTTCCTTCAGGACTTCGGCGGCCTTGGTCAGGGTGCCCGCGGTGTCGACCATGTCGTCCATGATCACGCAGTTGCGGCCTTCGACCTCACCGATGATGTTCATGACTTCCGACACGTTCGCCTTCGGGCGGCGCTTGTCGATGATCGCCAGGTCGCAGCCGAGGCGCTTGGCCAGGGCACGGGCGCGCACCACGCCGCCGACGTCGGGCGACACGACCAGCAGGTCGTCGTAGTTGCGCTTCTGCAGGTCGCCCAGCAGCAGCGGCGACGCGTAGATGTTATCGACCGGGATATCGAAGAAGCCCTGGATCTGGTCGGCGTGCACGTCCATGATCAGGACGCGCTCGACGCCGGCTTCTTCCAGCATGTTGGCGACGACTTTGGCCGAGATCGCGACACGCGCCGAACGCGGGCGGCGGTCTTGACGGGCATAGCCGAAATAAGGAATTGCCGCGGTGATGCGGCCAGCCGATGCGCGCTTGAGGGCATCGACCATCAGCATGATTTCCATCAGGCTGTCATTGGTGGGAGCGCAGGTCGATTGCAGGACGAAGACGTCCTTGCCACGGACGTTCTCGTTGATCTCGACCATGACTTCGCCGTCAGAGAACTTCGAGACCACGGCTTTGCCGAGAGGAATGCCGAGGCTTTTTGCGACCCCTTCTGCTAGCGCCGGATTGGCATTGCCGGTAAAAACCATCAGGTTTTCGTAAGCCATGGGAGTCCCAGAGGTGTAAGCGTTGAAAGAAACTTGAAGCTGCTAATCGGTGGGGATTAACGCTGTCCTACAAATAAAAAGGGCCGCACAAGGCGGCTCCGATTTATATTGCCTGCTGGAGCACGTCATCGACAGTCCAGGCAAAGAAACTTTGGCAGGGGAACAAGGATTCGAACCTTGGTATGCTGGAATCAAAATCCAGTGCCTTAACCAGCTTGGCGATTCCCCTACGCTGAAACTCTACTTCTTGTCGCTGCCTCAACTTTGATTCGCTGCTGCATCGACAGGCAAGATTTTATTCTACAACTCGTTGATTTGCAAGAGCGATTTTATCGGATGTTTCGTTAGCGACTTTGCTTTCCATGCTCTCCACTGCGCCGGCACTTTCTCAAGTATCGCCTCAGCTTCATGCTCATTGGAAAACGCGCAAAACACACACGCTCCGGAACCAGTCATCCTGGCCGCTCCGTAACCGCTCAACCATTCGATCGCCTGTGCTACCGGCGGGAACAATCTTGCTGCCACTTCTTGCAAATCATTTCTCCCGAAACCAATCAGACCATGCTGCTCGTCTTGCCGTCTGGAGAAGTCCGATATTATGATGGGCTTCGTGTTTCTTGTCAAATCTGGCGCGGTAAAAATTGCAGCGGTAGGGACGGCGACGCCCGGCTCGATCACCACGTACCAGCAATCCGGCCCCGCCACCGCCTGCAGCGCCTCGCCCACCCCTTCCGCAAAGGCGGTCTCGCCGAACAGGAAAAACGGAATGTCCGCGCCCAGCGGCAAGCCCAGCGCCATCAGTTCCGGCGTCGACAAGCCGGCCTGCCACAAACGATTCGCCGCCATCAGCGCAGTGGCCGCATCCGACGAGCCCCCGCCCAGCCCGCCGCCCATGGGCAGGCGTTTTTCGATGGCGACGTCGATGCCCGGCGGCAGGCGGCCGTGGCGGCGTTCGAACTCGCCCTGCAGCGCATGGAGCGCGCGCACGATCAGGTCCTGTTCCGCCGGCACGCCGGGCACCTCCGTGGTGCGCACGATGCGCTCGTCCGCGCGCAGGTCGAAGTGCAAGGTGTCGCCGTGGTCGATCAGCTGGAACACCGATTGCAGCAGGTGATAGCCGTCGGGACGGCGGCCGGTCACGTGCAGGAAGAGGTTGAGCTTGGCCGGGGCCGGGCAATCGTGCAGGGAACGCAATGCCATGTCAGCCCGCCGGATTGATGATGATGCGGATCGCCAGTCCTTCGCTGTCGGCGCTGGCACCGCGCTCGGCGTTGATGACACGCGGCATCGGCGTACCCTCGCCCTTTTGCCATTCGGCGAAGCGCAGGCGCCAGCCGTCCTTGGTGTAGACGTTGTTGTTGGCCGGCGATGCCGTGAAAGGCTTGCCCTCGGCATCGGTGGCGTGCCCTTGCAGCCAGTCGCGCAGGCCGCTCACCGGCAGCGTCCAGCCGAGCGCCTGCGCGGTCAGCGTATCGATGTCCTTGGCCACGCGCGGCTTGCCGTCGGTCAGGGTCAGGGTGGCTGACTGCGGGGTGACATTGATCAGTGCCTGGGTCTGGTGCAGCGGCCCGAACAGTTCCACATCGATATTGCCCGGACGCTGGGTCCAGGTGAAGTCGCCATTCAAGCCCTGCGGCTGCCCATCTTTATGGTAGGTCACGCCGAGCTTGCCGCTGAGTTCAATCGTATCGCGGTAGGCGGCCACAGGGACATTTGCGTTCGGCAGGCTGGCGCCGGAGGTGGCGCAGCCGGCCAGCACGGCAGCCAGGGTCAGCATGGGAAGTAAACGGAGAGCGCGGTAATTCGGCATCGGTCGGGAAATGGAAAGCATGAATGAAAACCGGCGGACAAAGGCTGCCGCCGGCTTGTGAAATATTATTTCAAAAACAAGGCCTTAATGAAAGATCGCTTCACAGACTCTGGCCAAGGCGGGCCAGCGTGCTCTTCAAGGCATCGTTCTTGGGATCCTTGCTGCGCGCCTCGCGCCACAGCTTGCGCGCCTCGTCCTGCTGCCCCTTCTTGAACAGCACCTCGCCCAGGTGGACGGCGATCTCGGGGTCGTTGCGCTGTTCATAGGCCTTGCGCAGCTGGCTCTCGGCTTCGTTCAGGTTGCCCATGCGGAATTGCACCCAGCCCATGCTGTCCATGATGAAGGGATCGCCCGGTGCCATTTGCAGGGCCTTGTCGATCAATTGATAGGCTTCCTTCAGGCGCACGTTGCGGTCCGCCAGCGAGTAGCCGAGGGCGTTGTAGGCCTGGTGGTTGTCGGGCGCCTTGGCGATCACCTGGCGCAGCGCTTTTTCCATCACCTCGACCTTGCCCAGCTTTTCGGCCATCAGCGCATAGTCGTACAGGAAATCCATGTTGTCCGGGAAGCGCTTGGTGCCCTGCTCCATCAGCTTGTAGGCTTCCTGGTTCTTGCCGGCGTCGCGCAGGATCTGGGATTCCACCAGCACCACTTGCGCCTGCTCGGTCTTGTCGGTCGGCTGCAGCGCGCCCAGTTGCTTGCGCGCGGCAGGCAGATCGCCGCCCTTGGCCAACAGCTGGGCGCGGCGCAGGGCCACGCTGAGCTGGACTTTCGGGTCCTGGGTGTCCAGGCGGTCGAGCCAGTCGGTGGCCGCCTTCAGGTCGCCGCGTTCCTCGGCCAGCTGGGACAGGATCAGCAGCGCCTTGGCCGGATCGCGCTCTTCTTCCGGGCTCTTGTCCATGACGTCGACGAAGCGCGTGAAATAGCCTTCGGCGCCGGGCGAATCGTTGAGTTGCATCGACAGCACGCCAAGCGCGTACAGGGTGGCGGGGTTGTTCGGCTGGGCCTTGTCCAGCACCAGGAATTCCTTGCGCGCGGCCTCGAACTGCTTGTTGTTGACCAGCAGGCGGGCCCGGGCGGCGCGCACTTCGCGCGCTTCCGGGTGGGCGGCCAGGAAGTCTTGCAGGATCTTGCCGACCTGGGCTTCGTCCTCGGTGACTTGCGCCAGGGTCAGCACCGCGATCTCGGAATCCGGCTTGATCTTGAGCGCGGTCTGGGCTTCGCGCAGCGCATCCTGCTTTGCTCCCTTTGCCAGTGCCGCCTGGGCCAGCACGACGTGGGTTTCCATCATGTTGCCGTAGGGTGCGACCAGGCGCTGCAGCATGGCGACCGCTGCCTCCTTGTCACGCGCGCGCAGCACCAGCTGCTGCATCTGGAACATCACCAGGCCGCGTTCGCCCGGGGTGGCCTGGGCCAGGCGCTGGGTCAGGACTTTTTCTGCTTCGACCAGGTTGTCGGACAGGATCACCAGCCCCAGATAGTACTGGTTGGCCTCATCGGAGTTGGGCGCATAGTCGCGCCAGATGCGCACGGCGGCGAGGGCGTCGTCGGGCTGTTTCGCCGACAGCGCCATCTCGGCGGCGCGCTTGGCCAGGCGCGGGTCGCGGGTCTGCTGCGCCAGGCTCATCATGGTGAGATAAGGACCTTGCCAGTCGCCATTCTTGAAGGCCATTTCGGCTTTCAGAAGTTGCTGCATCATGGCGCTGGTCATTTGCACGTTCGGCAGTTTCTCTTCTTCCTGGGCCGGCACGGGCGTCCCGGCGGCCGCTTCGGCGGCGGCCAGCGGCTGGTCGGAAGAAGCGTCCGCCGGCGGCTGCTTGGGCGCGACTGCGCAGGCCGACAACAGGGCGGAGAGAGTTACAATGGCGAAAGCGTTTTTCAAAGCAAATCCCGCATCAAAAAGATAAGCCGATTCTACGCTGAACACCCGCTGCACGTACGCGACCGCAACACGTTTTTACATTCCTGCCATCTTTTCACCGACGCATTCCTGATCCATGCCTGAACTCCCGGAAGTCGAAGTAACCCGGCGCGGTGTCGCGCCGCACCTGGAAGACCGTGTCGTCGAAGACGTCGTGCTGCGCCGCGAAGGCTTGCGCTGGCCCTTCCCGCCCGAGCTGCCGGCGCTGCTGGCCGGCCGCCGCATCCTGTCCACCGGCCGCCGCGGCAAATATCTGCTGATCCATTTCGAGCATGGCGTGCTGATCGTCCACCTCGGCATGTCCGGCCATCTGCGGGTGCTGCCGGAAGGCACGCCGCTGAAGACGCACGACCATTTCGACCTGATTGTCAGTGGAGGACCGGACGGCCGGCAAGTGCTGCGCCTGCACGATCCGCGCCGCTTCGGCGCCGTGCTCTGGCATGGCCACGACGACGGCGAACTGCACCAGCACGTCCTGCTGCGCGCCCTCGGCGTGGAGCCGCTGGAAGACGGCTTTTCCGGCGCCCTGCTGCACCGCGAAACCCGCAAGCGCAGCGCGCCGATCAAGCAGGTGCTGCTGAGCGGCGACATCGTGGTCGGCGTCGGCAATATCTACGCTTGCGAAAGCCTGTTCCGCGCCGGCATCAACCCGAAGACAGCGGCCTCGCGCATCAGCCGCGCGCGCTACGACAAGCTGGCCGAGGCCATCCGCGACATCCTGGCGGCCGCCATCGTGCAAGGCGGCAGCACGCTGCGTGACTTTATTGCTGTAAATGGTCAATCTGGATATTTCCAGCAGACATATTTCGTCTATGATCGTGCAGGAGTGCCTTGCCGCAACTGTGGCACGCCGGTCCGCCAGATCAAGCAGGGCCAGCGCTCCACGTTCTATTGCGCCGTCTGCCAGCGATGAGTCCAGCCCGGGCCCCTGGCGCGGGCCCGAACCGAGACCGAGGACCATGCAAGATCTACAACAATACAGCGCCTGGCGCGAGGACGTCGCCGCCGCCCTGGAACAGTACCGCACGTGGGTGCAGGCGGCCGAGCTGCTGGACGCCGAAGCCGAGCAGCGCCTGGCACGCGCGCTGGCGCGGGTGCGCGACGACCGCTTGTCGGTGGCCTTCGTGGCCGAGTTCTCGCGCGGGAAGTCGGAACTGATCAACGCCATCTTCTTTGCCGACTACGGCCAGCGCATCCTGCCGTCCAGCCCGGGCCGCACCACCATGTGCCCGACCGAGCTGGCCTGGGAGCCGGCCCTGCCGCCCTGCATCCGCCTGTTGCCGATCGAGACCCGGACGGCGCGCCTGGCCATCGGCGACTACCGCGACGATGCCGCCGCCTGGACCATGCTGCCGCTCGACCTGGCCTCGCCGGCGCAGATGCATGCGACCTTCCTGCAGGTGAGCCTGACGCGCCGCGTGCCCCCTGGCGAAGCCCAGAGCTACGGCCTGTACGACCCCGAAGACCCCGACCTGGCCGCGGCCGTGGGCGAGGACGGCCTGGTCGAGATCCCGCAGTGGCGCCACGCCCTGATCAACGTGCCTCATCCGCTGCTGAAACAGGGCCTGGTGATCCTCGACACGCCGGGCCTGAACGCCATCGGCACCGAGCCGGAACTGACCCTGAACCTGATCCCGAACGCGCATGCGGTGCTGTTCGTGCTGGGCGCCGAGACCGGCGTGACCAAGAGCGATATCGAAGTCTGGCGCACGCATATCGGTTCCGGGCCGGGACGCATCGTGGTCCTGAACAAGATCGATGCCATGTGGGACGAACTGAAGACGGCGCGCGACAACGATGCCGCCATCGCGCGCCAGCAGGCCGGCGTGGCCCAGCTGCTGGGCGTGCAGGAAACCCAGGTGTTTCCGGTCTCGGCCCAGAAGGCGCTGGTCGGCAAGATCAATGGCGACATGGCCTTGTTCGAAAAGAGCCGCCTTGGCGCGCTGGAATCGGCGCTGTTCAACGAACTGGTGCCGGCGCGCCAGGACATCCTGCGCAGCCAGCTGCGCCAGGACATGCAGTTGCTGCTGGCCGGCCAGCAGGCCTTGCTCGGCACCCGCATCCGCGACCTGGTCGAACAATTGCAGGAGCTGCAGGGCTTGCGCGGCAAGAACCAGGGCGTGATCGCCCACATGATGCGGCGCGTGGACATGGAAAAGAAGGAGTTCGACGCCAGCCTGTTCAAGCTGCAGGGCACGCGTGCCGTGTTCACCACCCTGTCGACGGAACTGTACAGCAGCATCGGCATGGACGTGGCCCAGGCCCAGGTGGACGAAGTGCGCGCGGCGATGGAAGCGGCGCGCTTCGGCACCGGCACCCGCGCCCCGGTACGCGCCTTCTTCGACGGCATCCGCGCCCGGCTGGACACGTCCAGCGCCAAGATCGGCGAGATCAACACCATGATGGATTCGATGTACCGGCGCTTCTCGACCGAGCATGGCCTGAGCCTGGCGGTGCCGATGCGTTTATCGCTGGCGCGCTACCGCGACGAGATCGACGCCATCGAAGCCATCTACATCAAGCAGTTCGGCACCGCGACCCTCCTGATGACCAGCCGCGGCACCCTGCTCGAGCGCTTCTTCGACTCGATCGCCTCGCGCGTGAAGCATAGCTTCCGCGCCGCGAATGCCGACGTCGAAGCCTGGCTGAAGGTGATCATGGCGCCGCTGGAAGCCCAGATCCGCCAGCACCGCGACCAGCTGCGCGGCCGCCAGGCCTCGATCCAGCGCATCCACGATGCCACCGAGAGCCTGGAACAGAAGATCGCCGCCTTCGAGGCGGCCCAGCGTGACCTGGAAAACGTCAAAGGCCGCCTGGCCGGCCTGTCCGGCGCCGTGACGCGCGCGCTGGAGGCGGAGTTACCCGAATTGGAAGCTGCATGAATCAAATGACGAAGTTCGGCCTGGCCGAACTGGAAGACCCGAGTTTTTCAGCCGCCGTGATCGGCTGGCAAAAGCAGCACGGCCGCCACGCCCTGCCCTGGCAGAACACGCGCGACGCCTACCGCATCTGGTTATCCGAAATCATGCTGCAGCAGACCCAGGTCGCCGCGGTGCTCGGCTATTACGCGCGCTTCCTGGAGCGCTTCCCAACCGTGGTGTCCCTGGCCGAGGCGCCGCTGGACGACGTGATGGCGCACTGGAGCGGCCTGGGTTATTACACCCGCGCGCGCAACCTGCACGCCTGCGCCAAGCGCGTGGTCGAGCAGTATGGCGGCGTGTTTCCTTCCGATCCGGCGCTGCTGGCCGAACTGCCCGGCATCGGCCGCTCGACCGCCGCCGCGATCTCGGCCTTTTCCAGCGGCACCCGCGCCGCGATCATGGACGGCAACGTCAAGCGCGTGTTCGCGCGCGTGTTCGGCGTCGACCAGTACCCCGGCATCAAGCCGGTGGAAGACGCGCTGTGGCGCCGCGCCGAGGCGCTGCTGCCGGAAGGTCCGGAAGGCGGCGGCATCGAAGCCTACACCCAGGGCCTGATGGACCTGGGCGCCACCCTGTGCACCCGTTCGCGCCCCGACTGCCCGCGCTGCCCGCTGCAAGACCGCTGCGTGGCCTACGCCACCGGCCGCACCGCCGAATTGCCGGTGCGTAAACCCAAGAAGGCGACGCCGGAAAAGCGCGCGCTGATGCTGGTGGTGGTCGACCGCGGCCAGGTGCTGCTGCAGCAGCGGCCCGAGTCCGGCATCTGGGGCGGCCTGCTGTCGCTGCCGGAATTCGACGGCCACGTCGATGTGGACGAGGCGGAGGATGCCGACGTGGCGGTGCTGGCCGGCGCTGCCGGCGAGTTCGGCGCGGTGGACGAGGTGGAACCGCTGCTGCCGCTGGTGCACGGGTTCACGCACTATAAACTGCACATTCAGCCCTACCGGGTCGGCCTGGCCGCGCGCGGCGAGACGCCGGTGGGCCACCTGTGGTGGGACCTGGCGACGATCGCGGAAGCGCCCTTGCCGGCGCCTATCAAGAAGTTGCTCGGGCAGCTGGCGGCGCCGACCTTGTTCGGCTAGCCGGCGATGGCGCGCGCCGACCGTTTGCTCGCGCTGCTGCAGGCGCTGCGCCGGCACCGCTATCCGGTCACCGGCGAGGCGCTCGCCACCCTGCTGTCGATCAGCTTGCGCACGCTGTACCGCGACATCGCCACCCTGCGCGGGCAAGGCGCCCACATCGAGGGCGAGCCGGGACTGGGCTATGTACTCAAGCCAGGCTTCCTGTTGCCGCCCCTGATGTTTACCCAGGAAGAGATCGAGGCGCTGGTGCTGGGCGGACGCTGGGTCGCCCAGCATGGCGACGAGGTGCTCGGCGCCGCGGCGCGCGAGGCTGTCGACAAGATCGCGGCGGTGCTGCCCGATACGCTGCGCCGCACGCTCGGCGCGACCGGCCTGCTGGTGGCCAGTCCGCGGGCGGACTTGCCGCCGGGTCCCGACATGGCCCCCATCCGCGCTGCCATCCGCGATGAATCCAAGCTGGTGCTGGCCTACCGCGATGCCGGCGGCGCCACCTCGCAGCGCACCGTCTGGCCGGTCGCGATCGGCTTTTTCGAGCAGGTCCGCGTACTGATCGCCTGGTGCGAGCTGCGCCAGGCATTCCGCCATTTCCGCCTGGATCGCATCGGCGCGCTGGAAGTGACTGGCGAACGCTATCCGCGCCATCGCCAGGCCTTGCTGCAGGCCTGGCACGCCAGCGAAGGCATTCCCGAACAATGATGCGGACCATGCAGCCTGCTGACAGGAACTGACAGTCGCCGCCCCTACACTGGCCGCTCTGTCAACCACTGAAGGAACATGCCATGTTAAGCCCGCACTACACCATCCTCTACGTCGCCGACCCTGCCGCCAGCGCCCGCCTGTACGCCGGCCTGCTCGGGGCCGAACCGATCGATGTGATGCCGACCTTCTCGCTGTTCGCCCTGGAAAACGGCCGCATGCTGGGTCTGTGGGCGCGCGACAGCGTCAAGCCGGCCTGCGATTTCCAGGGCAGCGGCAGCGAGCTGGCGCTGCGCGTCGCGGACACCGCGCAAGTCGACGCCCTGCATGCGGACTGGCGCACGCGCGGGCTGTCCATCCTGCAGGCGCCGGCCGTGCTGGACTTCGGCTATACCTTCACGGCGGCCGACCCCGACGGCCACCGCCTGCGGGTGTTTGCCCGCGCCGAATAATTCGTCACAGTTCGTCGAGCGAGAAGATCCGCTTGTGCTCGCGGATCGCATAGCGGTCCGTCATCCCGGCGATATAGTCCGCGATCTTGCGCGCCTGCTTGTGGGCGTCGCCGCCGGCCACCTGGTAATCGAAGGGCAGCAGCACCGGATCGGTCATGAAGGCATCGAACAGCTCGCGGATCACGCGGCTGGCCTTCACCCGCATGCGGTTGACCTTGTAGTGGCGGTACAGGTTGGCGTACAGGAAGCGTTTCAGGGCCGTGGTCTCGGCGCGCATGCCGGCCGAAAAACGGATCAGCGGCGGCGCCGTGCGCACGTCGTCGATGCTCTGCGGCGCGGCCTCCTTGATCAGCCGGCACGACTCCTCGACCAGGTCGGCCGTCATCGCCGTGATCATCAGGCGGATCGTCTCGTACAGCTCGCGCCGGCCCGGCAGACCGGGGTATTGCTGCACCACCTGGCGGTGCAGGCGGGCGAACAGCTCGACTTCCTGCATCTGCGCCATCGTCAGCAGGCCGGAACGCAGGCCGTCGTCGATGTCGTGGTTGTTGTAGGCGATTTCGTCGGCCAGGTTGGTCAGCTGGGCTTCCAGGCTGGGCTGGCCCTTGTCGATGAAGCGCTGCCCCAGCTCGCCCAGCTGGCGCGCATTCGTCAGCGAGCAGTGCTTCAGGATGCCTTCGCGCGTCTCGAAGGTCAGGTTCAGGCCGTCGAAGGCGCCGTAATGCTCTTCCAGATGGTCCACCACGCGCAGGCTTTGCAGGTTGTGCTCGAAGCCGCCGTGCTCCTTCATGCAGTCGTTGAGCACGTCCTGGCCGACGTGGCCGAAGGGCGTGTGGCCGAGGTCGTGCGCGAGCGCGGTGGCTTCGACCAGGTCTTCGTTCAGGCGCAGGCTGCGCGCCAGCGTGCGTGCAATTTGCGCCACTTCGATCGAATGCGTCAGCCGGGTGCGGAACAAATCGCCCTCGTGGTTGAGGAAGACTTGCGTCTTGTATTCCAGGCGGCGGAAGGCGGTCGAGTGAATGATGCGGTCGCGGTCACGCTGGAATTCGCTGCGCGAGCCGGCCGCGGCTTCCGCGTGGCGGCGCCCGCGGCTGCGCGAGGAATGCGCGGCGTACGGAGCCAGGTGGGCGTCGAAGTCGATCATCGCCCTTCCTTTCCTACCGTGGCTTCCAGCGTCGCTTCCAGCTGCGCGTGGGGGGCGCCGGTGATGCTCGGGCTGCCCAGCGGCTTGAGCAGGATGAACTTGATCGCCCCGCCCTCGTTCTTCTTGTCGACTTCCATCAGCTCGATCCAGCGCGGAAGTCCCAGGTCCGGTGCCACCGTCGGCAAGCCGGCCGCCGCGGTCAGCGCGCGGATGCGTTCGACGCAGGCATGGTCGACCAGGCCCAGGCGGTGCGACAGATCGGCCGCCATCACCATGCCGCAGCCGACCGCTTCGCCGTGCAGCCAGGCGCCGTAGCCCAGGCCGTTTTCGATGGCGTGGCCGAAGGTGTGGCCAAAGTTCAGCACCGCGCGCAGGCCGCCTTCGCGCTCGTCGCGCTTGACGACGTCGGACTTGATTTCGCAGGAGCGCAGGATGGCGTGCGCCAGGGCGTCGTGGTCGCGCGCCACCAGCTTGCCGATGTGCTGCTCGATCCAGTCGAAGAAGCCGGCGTCGAGGATGGCGCCGTGCTTGATGACCTCGGCCAGGCCGGCCGACAGTTCGCGGTCCGGCAGCGTGTCGAGCGTGGCGGTGTCGGCGATGACGGCGCGCGGCTGATAGAAGGCGCCGATCATGTTCTTGCCGAGCGGGTGGTTGATGCCGGTCTTGCCGCCCACCGAGGAATCGACCTGGGCCAGCAGCGTGGTCGGGATCTGCACGAAGGGCACGCCGCGCATGTAGCTGGCGGCGGCATAGCCGGTCAGGTCGCCGATCACGCCGCCGCCCAGCGCCACCAGCGTGGTCTTGCGGTCGCACTTGTTGGCCAGCAAGGCGTCGAACACCAGGTTCAGGCTTTCCCAGTTCTTGTAGGCCTCGCCGTCCGGCAGCACGATGCTCAGCACCTCGCGCCCGGCCGCGCGCAGCGGCGCCGCGACCTTGTCGAGGTAGAGCGGGGCCACGGTGGTGTTGGTGACGATCGCCACCTTGCCGCTGCCGGCGCTGCCGATATGGCGCGCCAGCAGCGCGCCGTCGTCGAGCAGGCCGCGCCCGATCAGGATCGGGTAGCTGCGCTCACCCAGGTCGACGTTGAGGGAAATGCATGCTTCGTTCATGGTGGTTCTTGCCTTGCGCGCACGCCCTGCCTCCAGCGCCGCGATCTGGTCGAGTATGGTCTGAACCATCGATTGTACGTTAGGTCGGCCGGTGTCGATGACCAGGTCGGCAATCTCGCGGTACAGCGGTTCGCGCTGGGCCGTCAGGTCTTCCAGCTTGCGGCGCGGGTCGGCGGTCTGCAGCAGCGGACGGTTCTTGTCGTGCGCGGTGCGTTGCAAAATGCTGCCGACGCTGGCGCGCAGGTAGACCACGGTGCCGCGCCCGGCCAGCAGCGCGCGGCTGGCCGGGTCGAGCACGGCGCCACCGCCGGTGGCCAGCACGATGCCGCGCTGGGCCGTCAGGTCGCGGATCACCTCGGCCTCGCGCCGGCGGAAGCTGGGCTCGCCCTCGATCTCGAAGATCCACGGGATCGAGGCGCCGGTGCGCGCTTCGATTTCATGGTCGGAATCGATGAAGGCCATGTTCAGCCGCCGCGCGAGCTGGCGCCCGATGGTGGTCTTGCCGGCACCCATCAAGCCAACCAGGAAGATATTGTTGTTTTTACAATCAGCCACGTATTCGATCGCTCAAAATGCGAACGGCCAGGATAACCTGGCCGCCGCGTAGTATCAGGTCGCCCCGCCAGGGGCGTGCTCGCACATTTTACGGGCAGGTGAACGACAGTTTAAACGGAATGTTGGTCACCGAGCCCAAAGGCGTGGCCACGGTCACGTTGAACGAGGCCTGGGTCGCGTTCTTGCAGTCGGTCGGCTGGGTGCTCGAGATGCTGAACGTGTGGGTGGTGCCCTGGTTGCCGCTGAGCGTATTGCCGCTGGCATCGTCGCCGCCGCTGCCGTGGGGCGCGATATTCGGCACCGTGGCCGGCACGACGGCGGCTGCGGTCCCGTTCAGCATGCTCGTGATCTCGACGCGGGTATCGGCCGGCATCGGGTTGAAGTTCACGTCGTTGATTTGCAGCTGGAACACCTTGGTGGCGCTGGAACCGATCGTGCCGAGATCGTTCGGCGCGGTGGCGTTGAACGAGACCAGGCCGCCGTTCATGAAGGTGTTGACGGCGTTGCTGCCGCTCAGGAAGACCGAGGTCTTGGCGAACAGGGTGTTGGTGCCGTCGCTGGTGCTGGCGCAGATGGTGGCCAGGCCGGCGCGGGTGCTGTCCGGGGTGGCGGCATTGCATGCGGTGGCCGGCTGGCCCGGGGTGGCGGTGCGCGGCGCCTGGGCGCGGTAGTCGACCGAGCAGCTGCCGTTGACGGTGTTGCAGCCGCCCGAGCTGGAGGTGCCGACGGCGCCCAGGTTGGTCTGGAACACGATCGGGGTGCCGTCCGGGACCAGGTTGCCGAAGGCGTCGCCCAGGCTCACCGTGATGTGGGTGGCCGGGGTGGTGCCAGCCGTGTTGACGTTCCAGCCTTCGACGTTGAACTTCTCGGTGCCGATCGAGAACGCGCGCTGTACCGGCAGGCCGGTGGTGACCACGATCGAGTCAGACTGGGTCGAGATGTCGCCGGCGCTGCCGCTGGCGGTGCCCGGCAGGGTCGCCTGCACGCGGAACGAGGTCGGGGTCGTGCCCGAGTTGACGGTGGTGATCACGCTGCCGCTGGCGTCGGTGGTGTCGCTGGCCTTGTTGACGGTGACCAGCGAGGTCGACGGTGTGAAGTTGACCTGCTTGCCGGCCAGCGGATTGCCGAAGGAATCGACCACCTTGAAGGTGAGGGTGGCGGTCTCGGTGCGGCCGTTGCCGCCCTGGCCGCGGATCACGATCGACTGGTTGACCGGCGTGGCGCCGACGAACTGCACCGAGGCGGCGGCCGGCGGCGCGATGCTCAGGGTGGTGGTGGCGGAACTGGTGACGCCGTCGGCCGAGACGGTGATGGTGTCGTTGTTGGCGCAGCCCTTGTCGCGGTAGACGGTCTGGGCGGTGCCGTTGTTGGTCGGCACGGTGGCGGACAGCGTGGCCTTGCCGGCGGTGACGCAGGCCGAGCTGAAGCTGACGTTGACTTGCTGGGTGGTGTACTTCGAAGAACCGGACATCAGGTCGACCGACAGCACCGTGGAGCCGTAGGCCTGCAGGCTGGACGGGGTGGCGGACAGGGTGCCGAAGCTCAGCGTGGTGGCGCCGACCGAGTAGTTGCCGGTGCCGGTGACCGTGGTGCCGGCCACGCTGGTGCTGGCGGTGACGGTGCCTGCACCGCCGGCGGCCAGGCTGGCCGCGCGCATGGTGACGCTGGCCACGCCGTTGGCGTCGGTCAGGGCGGTGCCCGCGGTCGGCGAGAACACGCCCAGCGCGCTGTCGGTGGCGAAGGTGACGATCGCGTTGGCGACCGGCTTCTTGTCGGCGCCCAGCACGGTCGCCTTGACCGTCAGCGGCGTGGCGCCGGTGAGGCCGTTGCTGACGGCGCCGGCGCTATTGGTGAACGCCAGGGTGACGGTGGGGCTGGCCGGCACGGTGGTGCCGCCGGTGCCGGTGCCGCCCGTTCCGGTACCGCCGCTGCCGCTGCCACCGGACACGGTGCCGGGGCTGCCGCCGCCACCGCCGCAGGCGGACAGCAGCAGTGCCACCAGCAGGGTGGCCAGGCGCACGCCATGCATGCCAGAAGCGGATGGGCCGGCACCTTGAAGTTCGAAGTTTTTCATCTCAGTTTGCTTGTTGTTGGTTGTTTTTTCTGAAGCGCCGCACCTTTGGCGCCTGGGTTCTTGCCGGTCAGCGCCCGCCCTGCACCCGCTCTGCCACGATGCGCGGCGTGATGAAGACCAGCAGCTCGGTCTTGCTGGTGCTGCGCGCGGTCGTCTTGAACAGATTGCCCACGACTGGAATGTTGCCCAGCAAGGGCACCTGGGTGGTGTCGTTGGTCTCGCTCTGCTGGTAGATGCCGCCCAGCACCACGGTGCCGCCGTTCTCGACCATCACCTTGGTCTTCACGTGCTGGGTGTTGATGGCGGGGCCGGCGGTGGTGTTCTCGCCGCGCGAATCCTTGGCCACGTCGACCTCCAGCACGATGTTGCCGTCCGGGGTGACCTGGGGCGTGACTTCCAGCTTCAGGCTGGCCTTGCGGAAGGCGACCGAGGTGGCGCCGCTGCTGGTGGCCTGCTGGTAAGGCAGCTCGACGCCCTGCTCGATCAGGGCCGGCACATTGTCTTCGGTAACCACGCGCGGGCTGGAAATGATCTTGCCCTTGCCGTCGGCTTCCAGCGCCGACAGTTCCAGGTTGAGGAAGCGGTTGGCGGCCGAGGAGAACAGCGAAAACGCGATGGTGCTCGGGTTGGCGCCATTGATGCCGGCGGCCGGCAGGTTGACCAGGGTGCTGTTGGTGGTGGCGTCGGCGGCCGCGGTCTGGCCGGTGACACTGGTCACGCCGGCCAGGTTGCCGCCGATGGCCACGCGCTGGTTGCCGTTGATCTGGTAGCCGGGATCGCCGCCGCGCACGCCGCGCAGGTCGGCGAAGCCGAGCTTGGCGCCGAGATTGCGCGAGAAGCCGTCGTTGGCCTCGACCAGGCGCGCCTCGACCAGCACCTGCTTGGTGGCGACGTCGACCTTCTGGATCAGCTTGCGGATGTCTTCCAGTTTGGCGGCGATGTCGGTCACGAACAGCTGGTTGGTGCGCGGGTCGATCACCGCGCTGCCGCGCTTGGACAGCACGCGGTTGGCGCCGCCGGCGGCGGCGCCGGCTGCATCCAGGCCGAACACGCTGCGGAAAGCCTCGGCCTTCTGGTAGTTGAGCTGGAAGATCTCGGAGCGCAGCGGTTCCAGGTCGGTAATCTGGGCCTTCTGCTCGAGTTCGAGCTTTTCCTTGGTCAGCAGTTCTTCGCGCGGCGCGATCCACAGCACGCTGCCGTTCTTGCGCATGTCGAGGCCCTTGGCCTGCAGCACCACGTCGAGCGCCTGGTCCCAGGGCACGTCCTTCAGGCGCAGGGTCAGGTTGCCGGTCACGGAATCGCTGGTGATGATGTTCAGGCCCGAGATGTCGGCGATCGCCTGCAGCGCCGCGCGCACTTCCACGTTCTGGAAATTGAAGGAGAGTTTCTCGCCGCGGTAGCCCTGGGCGCCGCTGCCGCCCGGACGGTTGGGGTCGTCCCTGACCGGCTTGACGTCGATCACCAGCTGGGTGTCACTCTGGTAGACGCTTTGCTCCCAGGCGCCTTGCGCGTCGATGGTCATGCGCACGTTGTCGCCCTGCGACGCGGTGGTGATGCGCGAGACCGGGGTGCCGAAGTCGCTGACGTCGAGGCGGCGGCGCAGCGTGGACGGCAGGCCGGTCTTGAGGAAGTCGACCAGGATCTGGCCGCCGACCTGACGCACGTCGACCGCGACCTGGCCGTGCGGCAGGTCGACCACGACGCGGCCTTCGCCATTGCTGCCGCGGCGGAAGTCGAGGTCGCGCAACTGCTGCGAACTGCTCGCGACGGGCGCGCTGTCGCGTGCCGGCAAGCCGACATTGGCCGCCGGGGCCATGCCGCCCGGGCCCTCGACAGTGACGACTACCGACTTGCCGTCGATCGCGGCGACATAGTTCAGCGGGCGCTTCAGGTTCAGCACCAGGCGGGTGCGTTCGCCGGCCTGCACCACGTTCACGCCGCGCACCTCGCCCAGGTTGATGTCCTGGCCGCTCTTGCCGGTGGCGTTGGCGGTGGCGCCGAAGTCGAGCGCGATGCGTGCCGGGTTGGTGATCGCAAAACCGATCGGCAGCGTCTTCGGCACGTCCTTCATCGCCACCCTGACGACCACGTTGGCACCCTGCTGGTTGGCGCTGATCGATTCGATCGCGTTGTCCTGGGCCAGCGCGGCGCCGCCGGCGAGTGCCAGCAGCACGCCGCACACAAATAGATTCAATCGGGTCATTTTCCAGTCTCCTTGCCTTGCAACTCCAGCTTCGCCATGCGCTCGACCCACTCGCCGGCTGCATCCTGCGCCACTTCACGGATATCGATGGCGTCGTCGCTCACGCGGGTGACGACGCCGAAATTTTGGCCGACACGCTGGCCCGGCCGCACCTGGTAGAGGGCGCGGTCGATCTGCAGCAGCGCGTAACGGGTACCGCTCTTTTCCATGGTGCCCACCATGCGCATGGTGTCGAGCGGGAAGGTCTCGAGCAGCTCGCGCGGACGGCTGGTGTCCGGCTGGTGCAGGCCGGGCGTGGCCGCCGCGACCCGGGCCAGCTCGCCCAGCAGCTTGGCCTGGCTGAACGGGTCGACCGCCTCCTTGGCGCCATAGGCGTAAGGGATGAAATCCTTGGGCTCGGGCAGCGGCTTGACCGCCGGCCGGGTTTCGCGCTGCACCTGCGCCATCCAGTCGCGCACTTCGCGCACGTCGCTGTCGCCGCAGCCGGCCAGCAGCGCGGCGCCGAGGGCGCCGAGCATCATCGTCGAATAGCGCATCATGCTTCGCCTTCCTTGTGCGGGGCGGCGCCCTTCTTCCTGGCCTTGCGCGCCTTGGCCTGGGCGTCCAGCTCGTCCTGGTCGAGGTAGCGGAAGGTCTTGGCGACCGCGTCGAGCGACAGGGTGCCATCCTTCTCGGTGCTGAGCGCCAGGTTGTTCAGGGTGACGATGCGCGGCATCTTGGCCATGTCGGCCGCGAATTCGCCGATGGCGTGGTAGCTGCCGGTGACCTTGATGTCGATCGGCAGCTCGGCATAGTAATCCTTGACCACCACCTGGCCCGGCTTGAACAGCTCGAACTGCAGGCCGCGGCCGAGGCCGGCCTGGTTGATGTCGGACAGCAGCGCGGCCATCTCGGCCTTGCTCGGCAACTGCTTCTCGAGGCGCTCGACGTAGCGGTTGACCTGCTGCTGCTGGGCTTCCAGCGCATCCAGGTTGATCGCCTGCGCCATCTTGACCTTGTAGGCCTCGCGCAGCGTGGTTTCCTGCTGCGCCAGGGTTTCCTGCTCTTCGAACTGGCCGCTCCAGTAGAAGAAGTAGCCGAGGCCGAGCACGGCCGCCATGGCGCCGGCCGCGCACAGCAGGCGCGGCGCCAGCGGCCACAGGCCGGGATGGCGTCCCTGCAAGCCCTCGAACTGGGCCGCCAGGTCGGCGAAAAGTTCTTTCACATCGATGTTCATGGCGTCCTTGCCGTTACGGTGGGCTTGGCGGCATCCGCTTTGTCGTCATCCTTTTCGCGGGCGCGCTTGATCGCCACGCCGAGGGTGAATTCGACGACCTTGCGTCCGGTCTTGCTCTGGGCCAGCGGCACCGCCCGCACCTCGGTCAGCTCGGGCCGTTCCAGCCACGGCGAATTGCCGGACAGGTTGCGCAGCAATTCGGCGACCCGCTCCTGCGACTGGGCGTAACCATTCAGCACCACCTTCTGGCCTTCCTGCTTGAAGGCTTTCAGGTAGACCCCTTCCGGCATCTGGCGCACCAGCTCGTCGAGCAGGTAGACCGGCTGGTTGCGGTCGCCCTGCAAGTCCTCGACCGCCTGCTGGCGCGCCTTGAGCGCCTCGATCTCCGACTTCAGGCTGGCGATCTTGCCGATCTTCTTGTCGAGTTCCGCGGTGGCGTCCTTGAGGACCGTGTTGCGTTCGTTCTGGGTGGCGATGCGGCTGGCGTTGTAGGCGCCGATCATCAGCACCAGCGCGGCGCCGGCCAGCGCGCCCAGCGCCATCAGGGCCACGAAGGCGGTCTGCTTCTGCTTGCGTTTGGCTTCCCGGTGGGGAAGCAGGTTAATCCGGATCATCAGCCAAACCTCCGCAGCGCCAGGCCGCAGGCAACCAGGTAGGCCGGCGCCTCGTTGCGCAGCTGCTGCTCGCGCACCGCGGGGCCCAGCTGCATGCCCTTGAAGGGCGACACCACGCTGCTCTGGATGCGGGTGCGGCTGGCGATGATGTCGAGCAGGCCCGGCAACAGCGCACAGCCGCCGGCCAGCCAGATCTGGTCGATGCGGGTGTAGGGCGTCGAGGTGAAGAAGAACTGGATCGCGCGCGTGACTTCCAGTGCGGCGTTTTCCAGGAAGGGCGCCAGCAGGTCGGCCTGGAAGTTGTCGGGCAGGTCGCCGGCCTTCTTGCGCGCTTCCGCTTCCTCGAACGACAGGCCGTAGGCGCGCACGATGTCCTGGGTCAGCTGGGTGCCGCCGAAGGGCTGCTCGCGCTCGTAGACGGTGTCGCCGTTCTGCAGCACCGAAATGTGGGTAGACTGGGCGCCGATCTGGAACAGGGCGATGATCGGTCCCTGCCCCTGCCCTGCCACTGGCGCGGCGTCCGCACCCTCGGTGGCGCGGTGCATGGCGGCGCGCGCCGCATACGATTCGATGTCCATCACGGTGGCCGTCAAGCCGGCGGCCTCGGCGATCGCGACGCGGTCCTCGACCTTTTCGCGGCGCGCGGCGGCCAGCATCACTTCCATGTCCTCGATCGAGTTGGCGGCCGGGCCGATCACGTCGAAGTCGAGGCTTACCTCGTCCAGTGCAAACGGGATATACTGGCTGGCCTCGGACTCGACCTGGACTTCGAGCTGGTCTTCCGGCAGGCCGGCGGGCAAAATGATTTTCTTGGTGATGACGGCGGCCGGCGGCATGCCGAGCGCGACGTGGCGTATCCGGGTGCCGCTTTTCTTCCAGACACGCAGTACCGCATCCGATACCGCTTCGATGTTTTCGATGTTACCGTCGACCACGGCGCCGCGCGGCAGCGGCTCGGAAGCGTAACGCTCCAGCCGCAGCACGCCTTTGCCGGCATCGGCCAACTCCACCAGGCGCACCCCGGACGTGCTGATGTCGAGCCCGACCAATGGCGGGCTGGACTGTCCGAACAAGGAACCTAGACTGATCACGAGCGTACTCCCTCTTTGCTGCTGCTAATGCGTTCTTTGTCGAGAACGGCTGTCGGATACCTCGGCTGTCGAGGGCCACTTTTGAACGCCCGCGAAGGGGAAATGGTTGGGAAAAGCACTATTTCGTGCGTGCTACTGTGCGCGACAGTCAGGCACTGCATTAAATCGTAGCAATACTAGTGACCACAGACAAGAAATTTCTACACAGGAACATATGGGGACGAAGCGGGAAAACGACACTTGGTTTTCAACAGTGATCGATCGACATTGTCGCGGCTTCCACACCTGTTGTGCTCTTGTCCAGACGTGTTTGCATAAGGGCACTGACTTATAATGAAACTGATCCATACAGCGAATTCCTCTACCGCATGAAAGCTTCTCCCAACGGCGCGCCGCCGTCCGCGCCACAGCCTCCCCGGCACACGCCCAAATCCACGTCCAGGCACACGCCCAGGCGCATCCTCCTGACCCTGCTCGCCGGCGTCGCCGGCCTTGCCGTCTGCGGCGTGCTGGTGGTGGTGTTCGCGCTGGCGATGGCCTACCCCAACCTGCCCGCGCTCGACACCCTGACCGACTACCGGCCGAAGATGCCATTAAGGATTTTCACCGCCGACAACGTCCTGATCGGCGAATTCGGCGAGGAGCGCCGCACCCTGGTGCACTTCAAGGACATCCCCGACGTCATGAAGAAGGCGGTGCTGTCGATCGAGGACGACCGTTTCTACGAACACGGCGGCGTCGACTACTGGGGCATCTTGCGCGCGGCCGTGCACAATGCCGGCGGCGGCGCGCGCCAGGGCGCGTCCACCATCACCCAGCAGGTGGCGCGCAACTTCTTCCTGTCGAGCGAGCAGACCCTCAAACGAAAAGCGTACGAGGCGCTGCTGGCCTGGAAGATCGAGAAGAACCTCAGCAAGGACCAGATCCTCGAGGTCTACATGAACCAGATCTACCTGGGCCAGCGCGCCTTCGGCTTCTCGTCGGCGGCCCAGATCTATTTCGGCAAGGACTTGAAGGACATCACGGTGGCGGAAGCGGCGATGCTGGCCGGCCTGCCCAAGGCGCCCTCGGCCTACAACCCGGTGGTGAACCCGAAGCGCGCGCGCCTGCGCCAGCAGTACATCCTGCAGCGCATGCACACGCTCGGCTACATCACCGACGCCCAGTTCGCCCAGGCCAAGGATGAAGAACTCAAGATCAAGACCGACAGCACCGCCTTCGGCGTGCACGCCGAATACGTGGCCGAGATGGCGCGCCAGCTGGTCTACGAACAGTTCAAGGAAGACACCTACACGCGCGGCCTGAACGTGTTCACCACCATCACCAAGGCCGACCAGGACGCGGCCTACCTGGCGCTGCGCCGCGGCGTGATGGACTACGAACGCCGCCATCCCTACCGCGGTCCGGAAAAATACATCGAGATCCCGCGCACCAAGGCCGACGCCGACGAAGCCATCGAGGCCGAACTGGCCGAGCACCCGGATTCCGACGACATCGTCGCCGCCATCGTGCTGCAGGCGGCGCCGAATGGCATCACGGCGGTGCTGGCCTCGGGCGAGGAAATCAGGATCCAGGGCAGCGGCCTGGCCTTCGCCCAGGGCTGGCTGTCGCCCAAGGCGGCCGAGACCCGCCGCATCCGCCGCGGCGCGGTGATCCGCGTCACCCAGGACGGCGGCTCCTCATGGAGCATCACCCAGATGCCGCAGGTGGAATCGGCCTTTGTCGCGGTCGACCCGGCCGACGGCCAGATCCACGCCCTGGTCGGCGGCTTCGACTACAACCGCAACAAGTTCAACCACGTGACCCAGGCCTGGCGCCAGCCGGGCTCCTCGTTCAAGCCCTTCATCTACTCGGCCTCGCTGGAACGCGGCTTTTCGCCGGCGACCCTGATCAACGACGCCCCGATTTCCTTCGACGCCGGCTCCACCGGCGGCCAGGCCTGGGAGCCGAAGAACTACGACGCCAAGTACGAAGGCCCGATGACCATGCGGCGCGGCCTGACCAAGTCGAAGAACATGATCTCGATCCGCATCCTGAACAAGATCGGCGCCCGCTACGGCCAGGAATACGCGACCCGCTTCGGCTTCGACGCCGACAAGAATCCGCCCTACCTGACCCTGGCGCTGGGCGCGGGTGCGACCACGCCGCTGCAGATGTCGGGCGCCTACTCGGTGTTCGCCAACGGCGGCTACCGCATCAGCCCCTACATCATCTCGAAGGTGACCGATGCCGACGGCAAGGTGCTGTCGGAAGCGCGCCCGGAACGCGCCGGCGTCGAAGCCAACCGCGTGATCGATGAGCGCAACGCCTTCCTGATGGACAGCATGCTGCGCGACGTGGCGCGCTACGGCACCGCGGCCAAGGCCCAGCAGGCGCTCAAGCGCCCCGACATCGGCGGCAAGACCGGCACCACCAACGATTCCATCGACGCCTGGTTCGCCGGCTACACGCCGCACCTGGTCGGCATCGCCTGGATCGGCTACGACCAGCCGCGCAACCTGGGCAACAAGGAAACCGGCGGCGGCCTGGCGCTGCCGATCTGGATCGGCTTCATGCAGAAGGCGCTGAAGGAGGTGCCGGTGGAGCCGAAGCAGGTGCCGGCCGGCCTGGTGCTGTACGGCGACGAGTACTACTACGCCGAAAACCCGCCGGGCACCGGGGTGCAATCGCTCGACGTCGGCGCCCCGCCGCCGGCCGGCGAGCAGAAGACGCGCGATGCCGTGCGCAATGAGTTGTTCTGATTTTCAGAGCATTTGTCATCGTAGGGTGGGCACCCGTGCCCACGCGAACGCCTGCACCGTACCGGCTCCCGCGTGGGCTCAGAGAGCCCACCCTACCAAGATCATGCTTCACAAACGGTTCAGCCCAGCTTGACCGGCGCCCCGCCCTGCTGGCTGGCATATTCCGACAAGGCGGCAAAGAACTCGCTGTCGTCACGGGTGTTGCGCCACTGGTCGCCCACGCGCTTGTAATGGAAGCCGCCGGCGCGCGCCGCGATCCACATTTCCTGCAGCGGCGCCTGGCTGTTGACGATGATTTTCGAACCGTTGTCGACGAACTCGATCTCGAGCACGTTGCCGTTGCGCTTGCATTCGACGTCGATCACATCCTGGTCGAACAGGCGGTCGAACGCCGTTTCGATCTGGTCCAGGGTGGACTCGGCGAGGCCCAAAAATTCGGATTCGGTCATGCTACACTCCAAGGTCTGCTAATCAAACCCTGATTCTAATCGTGAAGTCCTCATTTGCGCTTGCCACTGCCCTGGCGACCTCGATGTTGTTGTCCGCCTGCGGCCAGACCGGCCCGCTGACCATGCCCAAGCCGCCGCACCGCAAGGGCGCCGCAGCACCGGCCGCACCTGCGCCGGCGGCGGCGCCGGCCAGCATCGCGACACCGCCGGCCCCGGCCGCAGGCACCGCCATGCCGTCCGCCACGTCCAACGCCAACAACACCCAGGCCACCAACCCGCCGTCTTCCGTCCCAGCTTCCCAATAAAGCCATCCATGTCGCATTTCTCGTACCAGAACGGCGTGCTGCACGCCGAACGCATCGCCCTGTCCGACATCGCCGCCCAATTCGGCACCCCGACCTACGTGTATTCCAAGGCCCAGCTGCTGGAGAACTTCCAGGGTTATGCCGCGCCGGCCAAGGGCCGCGACGCCCTGGTCTGCTATGCGATGAAGGCCAACTCCAACCTGGCGATCCTCGACCTGCTGGCGCGCCAGGGTGCCGGCTTCGACATCGTCTCGGGTGGCGAACTGCTGCGCGTGATCGCCGCCGGCGGCGACCCGGGCAAGGTGATCTTCTCGGGCGTGGGCAAGACCGTGCAGGAAATCGAACTGGCGCTTGGCAAGGGCATCCTCTGCTTCAACGTCGAGTCGATCCCGGAACTGCACCGCATCAACGAAGTGGCCGGCCGGCTGGGCAAGCGTGCGCCGGTGTCGCTGCGCGTGAACCCGAACGTCGATGCCAAGACCCACCCCTACATCGCCACCGGCCTCAAGGCCAGCAAGTTCGGCGTGGCCTTCTCGGACGCGCTGGCGACCTACCGCACCGCCGCCGGCCTGCCGCACCTGGACGTGGTCGGCATCGACTGCCACATCGGTTCGCAACTGCTGGACGACGCGCCGCTGCTGGAAGCGCTGGACAAGCTGATCGAGCTGATCGACACCCTGGCCGCCGAAGGCATCGTTCTGCACCACCTCGACGTCGGCGGCGGCCTCGGCATCGACTACGGCACCGCCGACGACAAGCAGCCGGTGCCGATCGGCGACTATGTCAGCCGCGTGTTCGCGCGCATCGACGCCTGGCGCGCCGCCAAGTACGATGGCAAGCCGATCAAGGTGATCTTCGAGCCGGGCCGCTCGATCGTCGGCAACACCGGGGTCCTCCTCATGTCGGTCGAGTTCATCAAACCGGGCGAAGAAAAGAATTTCTGCGTGATCGACGCCGCCATGAACGACATGGCGCGCCCAACCCTGTACCAGGCCTGGATGGACGTCAAGCCGGTGACGCCGCGCGAGGGCGAGGCCGTCACCTACGACCTGGTCGGCCCGGTCTGCGAATCCGGCGACTGGCTGGCGCGCGACCGCGCACTGGTGGTCGAGCCCGGCGACCTGCTGGCGATGATGGCGGCCGGCGCCTACGGCTTCACCATGTCCTCGAACTACAACACGCGCGGCCGCGCGGCCGAGGTGCTGGTCGATGGCGACCGGGTGCACCTGATCCGCCGGCGCGAGGAGCCGGCCGAGCTGTTTGCGCTGGAGTCGGTGGTGAAGTAAAAGCCTGAGCGGGCGCGTTCAGTCGCGCCCGCGCGAGCGGTCTTCCGGCCAGGCCTGCGAAGCGCAGGCCGCCGCCTGCTCGCCCCAGCGGCCGTCGAGGTCGAGGCAGCGGTCGACCGCCAGCGTGTAGCGGCCGCGCGAGCCCGCCAGCACCAGTACCAGGACCAGTACCACCAGCAGCAGGATCGCGCCGATCGGTTTCACGTCAGGACCGCACCGAGCCGGACGTGGCGGCGTTGCGCGTGCGGCTCCAGCTCCAGTAGACGCGCAGGCCGAGCAGCACGGCAACCACGCTGCCCCAGATGATCGGCTGCTCGAAGTTGTGCTTGCCCGCCTTCATCCACCAGTAATGCAGGATGGCCAGCGCCGCGATCGGATAGATCAGGCGGTGCAGCCGGGCCCAGTTGCGGCCGAGGCGCTTGATCATGCGCTGGGTACTGGTGGCGGCCAGCGGGATCAGCAGCACGAAGGCGATGAAGCCGACCGTGATGAAAGGCCGCTTGAGCACGTCGCGCCACATCGCGTCCAGGTTGAAGCCGTGGTCGAACCAGAAGAAGGTCAGGAAGTGCAGGAAGGCATAGAAGAAGGTGTACAGCCCCAGCATGCGCCGCAGCCGGACCAGCCAGCTCCAGCCCGTCAGGCGGCGCAGTGGCGTCACCGCCAGGGTGGCGCACAGCAGGTAGAGGGCCCAGTCGCCGCTGCCGTGGGTGATGAATTCCACCGGCTCCACCGGCACCCCCATGACGACCAGCGCGGCGATGCGCACGAAGGGCAGCAGCGCCAGCACGAACACCAGCGCCTTGATCGCCTTGAGTTGCTTCGGAGTCGGGTTGAATGCCGCCATGGTCAGTCAGTCAAAAGAACTTCTTCAGGTCCATGCCAGTGTACAGCGAGGCGACCTCATTGTAGCCGTTGAACATCAGCGTCTTGCGCTTGGGTGTGAACAGGCCGCCCTCGCCGATGCGGCGCTCGGTCGCCTGCGACCAGCGCGGGTGGTCGACGTTCGGGTTCACGTTCGAATAAAAACCATATTCTTCGGCGGCGATGCCGTTCCAGGCGGTCTTCGGCTGGTCGCGCACGAAGCGGATCTTGACGATCGACTTGGCCGACTTGAAACCGTACTTCCAGGGCAGCACGATGCGCACCGGCGCACCGTTCTGGTTGGGCAGCACCTGGCCGTACATGCCGACCGTCAGCAGCGCCAGCGGGTGCATGGCTTCGTCCATGCGCAGCCCTTCTACGTAAGGCCACTGCAGCACCCGGCTCTTCACGCCCGGCATCTGCGCGCGGTCGGCCAGGCTGATGAATTCGACGTACTTGGCGTTGCCGGTGGGCTCCACCTGCCTGATCAGATTGGACAGCGAATAGCCGACCCAGGGAATCACCATCGACCAGCCTTCGACGCAGCGCAGGCGGTAGATGCGCTCTTCCAGCGGCGCCAGTTTCGTCAAACGGTCGATGTCGAGCGTCATCGGCTTCTTGACTTCGCCCTCGATCTGCACCGTCCACGGCCGGGTGCGCAAGGTGTGCGCGTTCTCGGCCGGATCCGACTTGTCGGTGCCGAACTCGTAGAAATTGTTGTAGTGGGTCGCGTCCTGGAACGAGGTCTGGGTCTCGCCGGTGGAAAAGGCGGCGTTGCGCGCGGCGGCCAGTTTCTGCCCGGTGGCGCCCTGGGCGAAGGCTTCGCGGTTGGCCATTTCCCACAGCGAGGAGCCGACCACGGCGGTGGCGGCGGCGCGCGCCAGGAACTGGCGCCGCCCCTGGTAGACGTCTTGCGGCGTGATTTCGGATGGGAACGGCAGATCCAGCCCGTTCGGATTACGTTTGATCAACATGACTGCTCCAGAAAGTGAGCGACGCGCTTTACAGATCTTTCGCGTCCGACATGTCAACCTTACACGAAGCGCCTTGACTTGGCTGGACGCTTGAACACTTGTTACAAGCTGTCATCTGGCTGTCATCTACAGTTTGCCATAGGAGTGCAGGCCGGACAGGAACATGTTCACGCCCAGGAAGGCGAAGGTCGTCACCAGCAGGCCGACCAGGGCCCACCAGGCCGCCATGCGCCCGCGCAGACCGGACATCAGGCGCAGGTGCAGCCAGGCCGCGTAGTTGAGCCAGACGATCAGGGACCAGGTTTCCTTCGGATCCCAGGACCAGTAACCGCCCCAGGCCTCGGCCGCCCACAGCGCACCGAGGATGGTGGCCACCGTGAAGAAGGCGAAGCCGACCGAGATCGCCTTGTACATCACGTCGTCCAGCACTTCCAGCGACGGCAGGCGGTCGGCCAGGTAACCATGCGATTTCAGCAAATAAGCCGAGCCGACCATGGCCGCCAGCGCGAAGGTGCCGTAGCCGACGAACATCGCCGGCACGTGGATCTTCATCCACCAGCTCTGCAGGGCCGGCACCAGCGGTTGCAGCTCGGCGGCGTCGCGCGCCACCGCATACCACAGCAGGAAGCCGACCGCGGCGGAAATGAGCAGCAGCACGAAAGCACCCAGCTGGCGGGTGGCGTAGCGCTGTTCGTAGTACAGGTAGAACAGCGCGGTGATCATCGAGAACAGGATGAAGACTTCGTACAGGTTCGACACCGGGATGTGGCCGACGTCGGCGCCGACCAGATAGGACTCGTACCAGCGCACCATCATGCCGGTGAAGCCCAGCACCACCGCCGCCCAGCACAGCTTGGAGCCGACGCTGGCGCCGAAGGGCGAGCGCGCGGCCAAACCGATCCAGTAGAACACGGTGGAGAACACGAACAGCGCGCTCATCCAGAGAATCGCGGACTGGCTCGACAGGATGTACTTGAGGAGGAATTTCTGGTTGGCGGCGTCCAGCGTGCCGCCGTACAGGGAGATCGCCCACAGCGCCAGCACGGCGATCAGGGGCATCAGCCAGCGCACCGGCTTCCAGCCCCAGCCCAGCAGCGCGAAGGTGGGCGCGGCCAGCACCAGGATCGCCTGTTCGTAGACGTCCATGTAGTGACCGAAGCGCTGCAGCGCGAACAGGCTGGCCGCCAGCAGGCCGGCGCCGAACAGCCAGTCGATGGCCGTCAGGCGCTTGAAGAAGCCGGGCGGACGGGTGTATTTGTCGGTGGCCGTGACCGGCGGCTTGGCTTGCGATGCTGGTGATATTTCCATTGTTTTCTCCACAGTGCCTGTGATGCGGCGGCTTCAGCTTACGCCGATTGCGGCAATACTTTCTTTAAATCGTCGAACTCGCGCTCGAAATCGAGGGTCTTGCGCTGGGTGCTCATCGCCATCGTCGCGCCGGCACCCTCCCCGGCGTTCTTGATCCAGACCCAGATGCGGCGCTCGCGGATGTAGAACATCGAGAAGATGCCCAGCACCAGCAGCAGGCAGCCCAGGTAGACGACTTTCTTGCCCGGCGAGCGCGTCACCTGCAGCACGGATGCCTTGATCTCGGTGAACTCGTCGAGCGCCAGGTAGACCGGGGCGCCATAGAAGAAGCTGTCCGACAGCGCATTGGTGGCCAGTTGCAGGAAGCGGCCGTGGGCTTCGGTCGGCTCGGCCGGCGCCTCGCCGGCGCGCGCGCGCGCGGCCTGCCACAGCTCCCACAGGGCGCCGTTGAGCATCTTCATGAAGACGTTGGCTGCCTTTTCCTGCTCGGCCTGGGGAATGCGCTCCAGGAAGGTCGACACGGCCAGGTAACCACCTGAGGGTTTGTCACTGCGGCCGTCGCCGGCGAAGATGTCCAGGGTCTTGGCGGCCGATTCGCGCAGCTGGGCCGCCAGCGCCGGGTTCGATGCCCCTTGCGGCATGGCGCGTTCGGCGTAGCGGCGCGCGGCTTCCTGGCGCAGCGCCGGGTCGGCCAGGGCGGCGCGCAAACGCATCCATTCGCGCACGCCATGGGCGTCGTCGGCCGGAATGCGCAGGTAGCTGAAGGCATCCGACGGGTTGGCGCGCACGCCCGCCAGGTAGACTTGCGCGCCGTCCAGCGTCACCGGCTGCATGTAGTTCATGAATTCGCGCGCCTGGCCGGTCTTGTCGCGCAACTTGTATTGCACGCTCGGGCCGACGTTCTTCAAATCCTTGTTGTCGGCGTTCTTGGCGGCCGAACCGGAATGCTTGGATAAAGCCTGGGCGAACTCCTCGTTGAAGGATTGCCCCTTGCTCACCTTGCGCAGGTCGCCTTCGAGGTTCATGTTCTCGACGTTGAACGGACGGAAGCCGGACCACTCGACCGCATACTCGCCGTCGCTGCTTTTGAGGCTGGTGGCATTGCCGACCTCACCCTGGATGGCGAAGGACTGGTCGGCGGCGCCGGCCATCGGGTAGCCGGTGAGCTTGAGCTTGCTGCCGCCATCGTCGACGCCCGACTGGTAGACCGCCACGCCGCGGTAGATCAGCGGCTGGTTGACGCGGATGGTGGCCGGGAAGCTGTCGCCGGTCTCGTGGTCGCGGATCGTGACTTCGCTCGAGAACAGCTTGGGCATGCCGGTCGAGTAGAAATCGATGATGAATTTGTTCAGCTGGATCGTGAACGGCAAGTCCTGCACCAGGATGCCGTCGGCCTGGGGAATCACCGCGGTGTTGCTGGCCTGCCCTTCCGGAATCCGGGTATTGCCGCGGAAGGTCGGGTTGCCCAGCCCGAGCCGGTTGCGCTGCTGGAGTTCGCCGACGCCCGGATACGGCGCCTTGCCGAGGAACCATTCCTGGAAGCGAATGGGGAGGTTCGAGTCGAGCAGGCCCCCCAGCAGGATGATGATGATGGCGCTGTGCGCGAAGATGTAGCCGAACTTGTTGGCGGCGCCCTTCTTGGCCGCCACCAGCACGCCGCCCGGCTTGTCGACCAGCTTGACGCGGTAGCCGGCGTTTTCCAGGCGCTGGGCAGTCTGGGTGGCCAGCGGCAGGCTCGCCAGCGGCGAGGTCCAGGCCGTCTTGTGGTGGAAGTTGTTGAGAGACTCTTCGCGCAGGTTCTCGCGCCAGCTGCGCATGTCGCGCAGCATGCGCGGCGCATTGCGCACGATGCACAGCGAGGTCGACAAGATCAGCACGGCCAGGATCAGCAGGAACCACCAGGCCGAGTACACGGTATACAGGCCGATCTTCTCGAACACCGCATGCCAGAACGGGCCGAACTGGTTGATGTAGTCGGGCGCCGCCTGGTCTTGCTTCATGATGGTGCCGATGATGGCGGCGATGGCGATCATCATCAGCAGCGCGATCGCGAAGCGCATCGACGACACCAGCTCGACCGCCTCGGCCAGGCCGCGGCGCCTTGTTTTCAGTTCAATTCCGGTAGTGCTCATCGATCCCTGCATCTTTCATTGCAACATGAACTGCCGGGAGCATACAACAAAAAGGGCAGCCTGCCGCGGCAGCCGCCCTTTCCGGTCCCTCCGTACGGCACGCGCCGCCCTGCCCGCCTATTTAAGACCGGCAATATAGTCGGCGACCGCCTTCATCTCGTCGTCGGACATGCGCTTGGCCAGCGTGCCCATCTGCGGGCTGTTGTTGCGCGTGCCGGCCTTGAAGGCTTGCAGCTGGGCCAGGGTGTAATCCTGGTGCTGGCCGGCCAGGCGCGGATACTGGATCGGGATGCCGCTGCCGGTGGCGCCGTGACAGCTGGCGCAGGCGGCCACGCCCCGCTCGGCGATGCCGCCACGATAGATCTTGCGGCCCAGCTCCAGGCTATCCTTGTTGCGCGCGGCGCCCCCTTTCGGCTGCTGGGTGGCGAGCCAGGCCGCGATGTTCTTCTTTTCGTCCTCGGACAGCATCTTGGCGTAGGTGGTCATCACCGGCTGGTTGCGGTTCGGGGTCGTGAAGTCGACCAGCTGCTTGTGCAGGTAATGATCGTTCTGGCCGGCCAGCTTGGGATTGGCGACGATGGTCGAGTTGCCGCCGGCGCCATGGCAGGATGCGCAAGCCGGCAAGCCGCGGGCATTGTCGCCGGTATCGTAGAGGGAACCGCCCTTGGCGGGATCGACCTTGGGCACTGCCGCAGGGGCATGGGCAGCATCGGCAGCACCTGCGGCCGCGGCCTGCAGGGGGCCGGCGGCGAGGATGGCGAGCAAGGAAGAGGTCACGAATGCCGCGCGCGCGGCCGGTAAGAACACACGATTCATTCAAGCACCCTGAAAAAGTCAAATCTATGAAAAACTTGCAGTTACAGTGCGGCGGCCTTGCTCGTGCCCTGGTCGCGCAGCGCCAGGTAACTCCCTATTGTACAATAGCTTGCTTTCCGGACTGCTTTTTTGCTTGTCTTTTTCGCCTTACTTTTCGCTCCGCGTTAGTTTCCTTCCGCTTATTTCTCGACTGCCCCCATGTCCAAACTCTGGCAAGCCCGCTTCTTTACCACCGTCAACCAGCTGCGGGACCTCCCCAATACGCAGGTGCCGGAAATCGCCTTCGCCGGCCGGTCCAATGCGGGCAAATCGACGGCGATCAACATCCTGACGAACCAGAAAGGCCTGGCCTTCGCTTCCAAGACGCCGGGCCGCACCCAGCACATCAACTTCTTCTCGATCGGCGGCGCCCACGTGGCCATGCACCGCAAGGACCCGACCAATGTCGACGAGATCCAGGGCCTGCTGGTGGACTTGCCGGGCTATGGTTACGCGGAAGTCTCGGGCACCGCCAAGCTGCACTGGCAAAAGCTGCTGGGCGACTACGTCCAGCAGCGCGACCAGCTGGCGGCATTGGTCCTGATCATGGACTCGCGCCGCCCGTTCACCGAGCTCGACACTCAGATGCTGGAATGGTTCGCCCCGACCGGCAAGCCGATCCACTGCATCCTGACCAAGGTCGACAAGCTCAACCGCAACGAGTCGGTGAACGTGCTGCGCCAGGCGCGCCAGATCCTGGACAGCTACGTGGACGAGAACGGCGAAGGCTTTCCCTTCACCGTGCAGCTGTTCTCGGCGCTGAAGCGCGTCGGCATCGACGAAGCGAACGACAAGATCATTGAATTGCTGGGCCTGCACGACGACGACGCGTCGGCCGAGCAGGACGACGCTGCCGCCCCGGACGCGGGCGACTCCAACCAGCCCGGCCAGGCCGACTAACCATCCAAGGACATCCATGCCGATCATCACCCCCAACGCCTACCCTGCCGTGCGCATGCGCCGCATGCGCCGCGACCCGTTCTCGCGCGCCCTGATGCGCGAAAACACCGTCACCGCGTCCGACCTGATCTATCCGGTGTTCGTCCTCGACGGCCACAACCAGCGCCAGCAAGTGGCATCGATGCCCGGCGTGGAGCGGGTCTCGATCGATTTGCTGCTGAAGGTGGCCGAGGAAGCCGTTGCCCTGGGTATTCCGGTGCTGGCGCTGTTCCCCGTGGTCGACGCGGCGCTGAAAACCTATGACGGCGTCGAAGCCACCAATCCGGAAGGCCTGGTGCCGCGCGCCGTCAGGGCGCTCAAGCGTGAGTTCCCGCAGCTGGGCCTGATGACCGACGTGGCGCTGGACCCCTACACCACCCACGGCCAGGACGGCTTGCCGGACGAGAACGGCTACATCGTCAACGAAAAGACCATCGCCATGCTGATCCGCCAGGCCATGGCCCAGGCCGAGGCCGGCGTCGACATCGTGGCGCCTTCGGACATGATGGACGGCCGCATCGGCGCCATCCGCGTGGCGCTGGAAGAGCAGAACCTGATCCACACCCGCATCATGGCCTACTCGGCGAAATACGCCTCCGGCTATTACGGCCCCTTCCGCGACGCGGTCGGCTCGAGCGCCAACCTGGGCAAGGCCGACAAGAACACCTACCAGATGGATCCGGCCAACACCGACGAAGCCCTGCGCGAAGTGGCGCTCGACATCGCCGAGGGCGCCGACATGGTGATGGTCAAACCCGGCATGCCCTACCTGGACGTGGTGCGCCGCGTGAAGGACGAGTTCAAGGTGCCGACCTTCGCCTACCAGGTCAGCGGCGAGTATGCGATGCTGCAGGCGGCCTTCCAGAATGGCTGGCTGGATCCGGACAAGGTGATCATGGAAACCATGATGGCCTTCAAGCGGGCCGGGGCGGATGGGGTGTTGACCTATTTCGCGATGGATGTGGCGCGCAGGTTGAAGGCTGCGGGTTGATCGCTTGCTGGCCTGGGTAATGAAAAACCGCGCTTTTGCGCGGTTTTTTTATGAAATCCGACGTTGAGATCGTTTGGCTTGATGCTTGCGCACGCTGTCCAGTGATTCAGTATGGATTCCCGCTTGCGCGGGAATGACGGGTTCAGGACAGAGGCTACGAAATTTGGACCTGACCTGACACATAAAAACGTCATTCCCGCGAAAGCGGGAATCCATGCAACGCGTCAGCAACCACCAGACTCAACCCCGAGGCGGCCGGTACTCCGGGAACATCTCCTTGTACAGGAAACTCATCAACTCCTGCGTATCACCCGGCCGCGCCGACAAGGTCACGACTTTGTTGAGCCGATGCGAATCCCACTCGAAGTCGCCGGTCTTTTCCTTGCGGATCAGCTCGATCATCTTCTTGACGATCGCGGTTTCGATGTCCGGCTCGCTGCCGCGCTCGACCGTCACGGCGGTCAGCCAGCGGCGCTTGAAGTTGGGGTTCCAGCCGCGGAACTTGACGTCGGCGCTGTTGAAGGTCTTGTTGTTGACGCTGAACACGCCGCCGGTCTCGTTCGGGTCCTGGCCGCCGCGGCCGTTGATGGCGGCGATGTTGGCCAGCGCGTTGCGCATGCCCTTGGCCGACTGGCTTTCCTCGGCCGGCTGGTCGCTCTGGCTGGGGGCGCCGCGCGCCTTGCGCTTGGCCGCGATGTAGGCGGCCATGTCGTCCACCTCGGGCTCGGCCTTGGCGACTTCCTTCGGCGGCGGTGGCGTGTCCGGCACCGGCTTTTCCTTGGGCAAGGTGATCGTGTCCGGCAAGCGCTTGACCTGGGTGACGCGCGGCGGCGCCGGCTTCGACGGCGAGGGCTTCGCCGCCTTCTTGGACGGCTCGGCCGCCTTCGGGGTCGGCTTGCTCGGCTGCAACGGCGGCAACCAGACGATGGCTTCGCCCGATTTCGGCGGCGCGTGCTTCTCCATCTTGGGCTGGAACAGATAGGCCACGACGAGCAGCAAGTGCACCGCGACCGTGACGATCAGCCCGTAGCGGCGGTTGCCTTCCTGCTCGCCATAGGCGGTCACCTTCCTCCCGGGCAGGGGCTGGCCGCAATGTGCACAGACATCACTGTCTTCCAGGGGGGTGTGGGAGTGGTCACGCAAGATGGTCAAAATTCCAGGGAAACGGCATATGGGCAGTCCAGTGCGGCAGTCTAACCTGTTTGACTTCCCTGCGCACGCTTGTTGGACCTTTGCCAACAGCTTACAAGGTGATGAAATTGAGGGTTGTTACCGAATGTATCTGCAATGGCACCCTTAAGCACAGCCTAAGCGATTCGCAGGGTGGACACCCTGTGCCCACCCTACGATCACGCTGCCTTGGTCAGTACGACCGCCGGCGCCGCATGCAGTTCCACGCCGCCGACCTGGTCTTCCAACATCGGACCATTGCCGCTGTACTTGTCCAGATACAAATAAATCACCGGCGTGATGTATAGCGTGATCACCTGCGAGAAGATCAGGCCGCCGCACACCGCCAGGCCGAGCGGCTGGCGCAGTTCGGCGCCGGCGCCCAGGCCGAGGGCGATCGGCAGCGCGCCCATCAGCGCGGCCAGGGTCGTCATCATGATGGGGCGGAAGCGCAGGATGCAGGCTTCGCGGATCGCCTGTTCCGGGCTCATGCCGCCGTTACGCTGGGCATCGAGGGCAAAGTCGATCATCATGATGGCGTTCTTCTTGACGATACCGATCAGCATCAGGATGCCGATCATGGCAATCATGGTCAGGTCCATGTTGAACAGACGCAGCGTGAGGAGCGCCCCCACCGCCGCCGACGGCAGGCCGGCCAGGATGGTCAACGGGTGGATGAAGCTCTCGTAGAGCACGCCCAGCAGCACGTAGATGACGCCCACCGCCGCCACGATCAGGATCAGCTGGCTCGACTGCGAATCCTGGAAGACCGCGGCGTCGCCACCGTATTTCGTGATGATGGAAGCCGGCAGCTTCATGTCGCGGCCCATGGCTTCGATCGCCTCGGTGGCCTGGCCCAGCGGCGCGTCCGGCGCGAGGTTGAAGGACAGCGTGATCGCCTGCAGCTGGCCCTGGTGGTTGACCGCGATCGGGCCGACCGTGCGCTTCACCGCCGCCAGGCTGGACAGCTGCACCAGGCGGCCATCCTTGCTGCGCACCGACAGGCGCGATAAGGCATCCTCGAACTGGCGGTCTTCGGTGGCGGTTTCCAGGATCACGTAATAGCTGGCCGCGGTGGAGTAGATGGTCGACACCTGGCGCTCGCCGAAGGCGGCGTACAGCGCGGTGCGCACGTCGCCCATCTGCACGCCCAGTGCATTGGCCTTGTCGCGGTCGATGTCGAGGGTGGCCTGCAAGCCCTTTTCCTGGGTGTCGCTAGTGACGTCGCGGAACAGCGGGTTGTTGCGCATGCGCTCCATGAACTCATTGGCCCACTGGCCGATGTCCGCCCCCGACACGCTCTGCAGCGTGTACTGGTAGCGGCTCTTGCTCTGGCGCCCGCCCAGCTGCAAATTCTGCACCGGCGCCATGTAGACGTTGATGCCGGCGATCTTGCGCGTAGCCTTCCTCAGGCGCTCCAGCACCTGCGGCATCTTGTCGCGCTCGCTGCGTTCCTTGAGCACCACGAACATGCGCCCGCTGTTGCCGCCGCCCGAGAAGGCGGTCACGTCCTGCACCGCCGGATCGGCCTTGATCGCCGCCGCGGCCTGGGCCTGCAGCACCGTCATCGCAGAGGAGGAGATGTCTTCGGCGGCCTCGGTGGACACGCGCAGCTGGCCGATGTCCTCTTCCGGGAAGAAGCCTTTCGGGATGGTGGTGTACATCACCGCCGTCAGCGCGAAGGTGCCGAGGGCGATCATCAGCACCACGAAGCGGTACTTCAATGCCATGTCGAGCGTCTTTTCGTAGCCGTTGCGCACGCTGGTGAAGCCGGCTTCGAAATGGCGGCCGATGAAGCTTTTCTCTTCGCCGTGGCCGCCATGTTCGCTCGAATGCTCAGGCAGCAGGCGCGAGGCCAGCATCGGCACCAGGGTCAGCGAGACCACCGCCGACACCAGGATCGCCAGGCCGACGATCACCGCGAATTCGTGGAACAGCAGGCCGATCACGCCCGGCATGAAGAAGATCGGGATGAACACGGCGATCAGCGAAATCGAGATCGAGATGATGGTGAAGCCCATCTCGCGCGAACCCTCGAGCGCGGCGCGCATCGGCTTCTTGCCCATCTCGATGTGGCGCACGATGTTTTCCAGCACCACGATGGCATCGTCGACCACCAGGCCGACCGCCAGCGTGATGCCGAGCAGCGAGATGTTGTCCAGGCTGTAGCCCAGCCAGTACAGCAGCGCCAGCGCGCCCAGCAGCGAGATCGGCATGGTCACTGCCGGGATGAAGGTGGCGGAGGCGCGGTGCAAGAACAGGAAGATCACCATCACCACCAGGCCGACCGTCAGCGCCAGCGTGAAGTTCACATCGTGCAGCGCTTCGCGGATCGAGACCGAGCGGTCGTTGACCAGGTTGATCTTGATCGAGGCCGGCAACTGCGACTGGAAGCGCGGCAGCAGGTGGCGCACGTGGTCGACCACCTGCACGGTGTTGGCGTCCGGCTGGCGCTGCACCAGCAGCACGATGGCGCGCTCGCCGTTGTAGGCGCCGTAGGCCTTGGTCGACTGGTAGCTGTCCTCGACCTCGGCGACGTCGCGCAGGCGCACCGCCTGGCCGTCGCGGGTGGCGACGATCAGGTTGGCGAAATCGGCCGCCTTCATCATCTGCGCCGGGCCCTGGATGGTGAGGGTCTGTTGCGGGCCGTCCAGCACGCCGAGCGCCGAGTTGGAATTGGCCGAGCGCAGCGCGGTCGCCAGTTCGTCCATCGTCAGGTCGCGCGCGTTCATCAAATCGGTCTTGGCGCGCACCCGCACCGCGAACTTCTTGCCGCCGTTGACCTGCACCTGGGCCACGCCCGGCAGGGTCGAAATCGCCGGCGACACCAGGTTCTCGGCGTAGTCGTTCAGCTCCGACAAGTTCATCGACGGCGAGGTCATGGTCATGAACAGCACCGGCGCGTCGGCCGGGTTGACCTTGCGGTAGGACGGCAGGTCCGTCATTTCCTGGGGCAGCTGGCGCTGGGCGGCCAGCAGCGCGGCCTGGACGTCGACCGCGGCCTCGTTGATGTTGATCGAGGTGTCGAATTCCAGCGTTAGCGAGGTATTGCCCTGGGTGCTGGTCGAGGTGATCAGGTTGATGCCGGGGATGGTCGAGAACTGCTTCTCGAGCGGCAGCGCCACCGACGAGGCCATGGTCTCGGGACTGGCGCCCGACAGGTTGGCGTTGACGTTGATGACCGGCGTGTTATAGCTCGGCAGCGCCGCCACCGGGATGTGCGAATAGGCCAGGATGCCGACCAGGATCAGGCTGATCGACAGCAGCACGACCATGATCGGCCGGCGGATGCACAGTTCGGAGATGTTCATCGCTCAACCCTTGGCCGGGGATGCCTCGGCGGTGGCCGTGGCCGTGGCCTTGCCATGCTTGCCGCCTTTGCCGCCCTGGTCCATTTCGGATGCCAGGCGCACCTTGGCACCAGGACGCACATTCTGCTTGCCCTCGGTGATCACGGTCTCGCTGCCGGTGAGGCCGCTGACGGCGGCATCGACGCCGAAGCCGTACAGGCGCTGCACCGGCACCTGGCGGGTCGAATGGTCGGCTTCCAGCACGTAGACGAAGGTGCCCTGGGCGCTGGTGATGATGGCGCTTTGCGGCACCACCACAGCATCCTTGATGGTCTGCACGGTCACCTTGGTGTTGACGTACTGGCCGGGCCAGAGCGTGGTGGCGCGGTTGTCGAATTCGGCCTTGACCTTGATGGTGCCGGCGGCCGGGTCGACCGTGTTGTCGACGAAGCTGAGCGCGCCGACCACCGGGGGCAGGCCCGCGCCGGGCAGCGCCTGCACTTCCACCTTGCCGCGCTTTTGCGCCGCCAGCAGCGCCGGCAGGCTGGCTTCCGGCAGGGTGAAGGCGACGTTGATCGGATCGAGCTGGGTGACGGTGGTGAGCGAAGTGCTCGGCTGCACCAGGCTGCCCGGATACACGCCGATGCCGCCGACGCGGCCCGCCATCGGTGCGCGGATCGCGGTGTAGCTGGTGGCGACGCCGGCGGCGCGCGCGGCCGCGATGTCGGCCTGCAGCGTGGCGCGCGCCTGGTCGACCTGGGCGCGCAGCGTGTCCACCGCGCTTTGGGAAAAGAATTTCTGCGCCAGCAGGTCCTGGCTGCGCTTGTACTGGCGCTCGAGGTCCGCGACCAGGGCGCGGTCGTGCTCGACCTGGGCCTGGGCCTTGTCCTGGTTGGCGCGGTCGGCGCGGTCGTCCAGCGAGAACATCAGCTCCCCGGCCTTGACGAACTGGCCTTCCTTGATGTGGACCTGACGGATGGTGGCGGTGGTCTGCGGGTGCAGGTCGACGGTGCGGATCGGGGTCACGGTGCCGTTGGCGATTTGCAGCACCGGCACGTCCTGGCGTTGCGGCGCCACCACGTTGACCACCGCCGGCGGCTGGGCGCCGCCCTTGCCATGCTGGCCTTGGCCGCCTGGGCCATTCGCGCCTTCGGCATGGGCGCTGTCGCCCTGGTTCACATACCATGCGCCCGCGCCGGCAACGGCGGCCACGGCGGCGATGAGTCCGAGATGCTTGTTCTTCATTCCACTCCCTGTGCCACCCGTACCGGCGGCTTTTTTTTATGTGTATCGAGACCTTGCTGGAACCGGTTCGGTGCGCGGCTCAGCGGCTCGAAGCCGCCGATTGTCGCACACCGTCATGACAGCGGCGTGTCATTTTCCGGGGTAATACTCGGGCAGCATCAGGGTCACTTCGAGCCCGCCTTCCGGATGGTTGGCCAGGCCGATGCTGCCGCCATGCTGTTCGGCGATGTTGCGTGCGATGGTCAGCCCGAGGCCGGTGCCGCCCGACTCGCGCGAGCGCGAAGTCTCGACGCGGTAGAACGGGTCGAACACCCGTCCCAGTTCGGCGGCCGGGATACCGGGGCCGGCGTCGCGGATGCGGATGCGCGCGGCGCCATTGATGCGGTCGACCGTGACCCGGGCCGCATGGCCGTACTTGACGGCGTTGTCGATCAGGTTGACCAGGCCGCGGCGCAGGTCGAGCGGGCGGCCCAGCAAGGCCATGCCGGCGTGGCCCGACAGCGCCACGCGCTGGCCGGCGTCGACCGCGTCGGCGCACACCGAATCGAGCAGCGAATCGAGGTCGAGCAGCTGCATGGTCTCGGTGGTGTCCATGCTGCGCGCCAGGTCCAGGCCTTCCTTGACCATCGCCTGCATCGCCGACAGGTCGCCGATCAGGCGTTCCTGCAGCTCGGGCTCGGACACCTTTTCCAGGCGCAGGCGCATGCGCGTGAGCGGGGTCTGCAAATCGTGGGTGATCGCGGCCAGCATCTGGGTGCGCTGGAAGATGTACTGGCGGATGCGCGCCTGCATCGCGTTGAAGGCGGCGCTGGCCTGGCGGATCTCGTCGGCGCCGGTGAGGTCCAGCGGCGGGTGGTTGATGTCGTTGCCGAGGTCTTTCGCCGCCTGCGCCAGCTGCTTGAGCGGACGCGTGGTCATGCGCGCCACCAGGTAGGCCAGGAAGCCGATGCTGGCCAGGAACAGCGCGATGGTGAGGGTGTAGTCGGTGCGCTCGGGCGAGGTGGCCGAGCGCGGCGGCAGCAGCGACAGGATCAGTTCCGAGCCGTCGCGCAGGCGCACGTTGACGCTCTCGCAGGCGCCGCGCCACTTCATGCGCAGCAGGCCGAACACCACCGGCTGCTCGAGCGCGTTGTCGCAGGCACTGGGCCGCGCCGCGACCGAGCGCAGCTGGTAGGCCTTGCCCATGCGCGCGGCCAGGGCGCGCGTGAATTCGGAGGGGGTGGCGGCCAGCGGCGGCTCGACCGCGCCGACTTCGGTGAGGGCGACGCCGGGACGGTTGGCGACTTCCAGATAGGCCCCGCGCGCCGACGGCGGCACGATCTCGGTGGCCATGATCAGCTGCTCGGCGCGGTCCAGCCAGTGCAGCTCGCGGAACTCGTCGATCACGCGCTGGCGTTCGGCGTCCGCCAGCAGCTGGGTCAGCGCGGCGGTCATCAGGATCCCCAGCAGCAGGGTGGCGAACACGCGGCCCGTCATCGAGCCGAGGAAGGCTCTCACGCGGCCGGCTCCACGCTCACCTGCCCGGCCAGCACGTAGCCGCCGTTGCGCACGGTCTTGATGATCTGGGGCATGCGCGCATCTTCGCCCAGCTTCTGGCGCAGGCGGCTGATCTGGATGTCGATCGAGCGGTCGAAGGGGTCGGCGTCGCGGCCCTGGGTCAGGTTCAGCAGCTGGTCGCGGTTGAGCACGCGGTTCGGGTGTTCCAGGAACACGCGCAGCAGGCGGAATTCGGCGCCCGACAGCATGATGACCACGCCTTGCGGATTGACCAGGTGGCGCGCGGTCAGGTCCAGGGTCCAGCCCGAGAATTTCATCTGCTGCACGTTCTCGGTTTGCGAATTCGGCGGCATCGCGTGGCTGCGGCGCAGCACGCTGCGGATGCGCGCCAGCAGTTCGCGCGGCTCGAAGGGCTTGGGCAGGTAATCGTCGGCGCCCATCTCGAGGCCGAGGATGCGGTCCAGCGGTTCATTCCTCGCGGTGAGCATGATCACCGGCAGGGTCGAGTGGGCGCGCAGCTTGCGGCACAGGGTCAGGCCATCGTCGCCCGGCAGGTTGAGATCGAGCACGATCAGGTCGGGGCGCGACTCGTCCAGGAGCTTCCACATGGCGCTGCCATCGGCGGCCGCCAGCGCGCGGTAGCCGTTCGCTTCCAGGTAATCCGCCAGCAGCGACCGGATATCGCGGTCATCGTCGACGATCAGAATGGTTGATTGCATGTCCATGCCCTCATTATCCTTACTTGCCGCAGGCCTGAACAGCCACTTTGTATCCGTATGTATATGGACGAAGTGACGAAACATATTGATACAAAGAACGCCACAGCGGACACGCCACGCTTACATCTTCGCCCGATGATAGTCCCATGCCGCGACGTTTCGCGGCGGGCAGCGGCGCCCAACGCCGCCTTTTCTGACCAGGGATAACAATATGACTACCACCTTTCGCAAGCACTTCCTGAGCGCGCTGGCCGCGCTGTCCATGGGCGCTGCCGCCCTGGGCGCGCATGCCCAGCAGACCACGGCCCCGAACCCGGGCCAGGACAGCGCAGGCGCGGGCCGCCACGCCCATGCGGTCCGCCCGGACGCCACCCCGGAACAGCGCGCCGCCTTCGCCGCCAAACGCGCGGAGTTCGCGGCCAAGCGCACCGCCCGGCTGCACGATGCGCTGAAGATCACGCCGGCCCAGGAAAACGCCTGGAATGCCTTCGTCGCCTCGATGAAGCCGGCCGCGCGCGGCGAGCGTCCCGACCGCACGGCCGTGGCCGGCCTGAGCGCACCCCAGCGCATGGCGCGCCACATCGAGCGCCAGAAGCAGCGTACCGCGGCGATGGAGGGGCGCCTGGAAGCGATGAACAGCTTCTACGCCGTGCTCACCCCCGAGCAGAAGAAAACCTTCGACGACAAGGCGGCACGCCTGCAGGGCGGCTTCGGCAAGCACCGGGGCGGCTGGCAGCAGCGTGGCGGGGACAGCGCACGCGGATAAGCGCCCTTAGCTGGGCTGGCCTGGATCGACGCGACCATTGTCCCTCGTCATTGCCCCTCGTGGGACGATGGTCGCCGATGGCTAGTTCAGCTTGCCGAGGGACGCGAGGAACTTGGCCGTGCCCTGGTAACCGATCACGCGGCTGTCCGGGATTTCACGGCCCGCGCGGTCGAACAGGATGATGCCCGGCGGCCCGAACAGGCCGAAGCGCTTGAGCATCGCGCGGTCGGCGGCGTCGTTGGCGGTGACGTCGACCTGCAGCAGCACGGTGTCCGCCAGGCGCGCCTTCACGGCCGGATCGACGAAGGTCAGCTTTTCCATCTCCTTGCAGGACACGCACCAGTCGGCATAGAAATCCAGCATCGCGGTCTTGCCGCCCAGCTGGGCCAGGGCGGCGTCGAGCTGCTCGACGGTCTTGATGCGGGTGAAGGCCAGCGGCCGGGCGGGGCCGGCACCGGTCAGGTGGGCCAGGGGCGCCAGCGCATCGCGCCCGCCGCTGGCGACACCCACCAGCTGGGCCGCGCCGAACACCACGCTGGCCACACCTAGGGCCATGCCGGCCCAGTGTCCGCGCTGGCGCAGCAGATAGCAACCGTAGCCGAGCAGCAGCGCGGCCCACAGCAGCATTTGCGCCAAGCCGGGTAACACCGGCGCCACCATCCACAGGGCCATCGCCAGCATCAGCACGCCGAAGAAGCGTTTGACGGCTTCCATCCACATGCCGGCGCGCGGCAGCAGCGAGCCGGCCGACAGCCCGACCAGCAGCAACGGAATGCTCATCCCGAGCGCCATCGCGAACAGGGCGGATCCCCCGATCACCACGTCGCGCGTCTGGCTGATGTACACCAGCGCGCCGGCCAGCGGCGCCGCCACGCAGGGGCCGACGATCAGGGCCGAGATCGCGCCCATCGCGAACACGCCGGCCAGCTTGCCCGAGGACTGGCGGCCGGAGGCGCCGGCCAGGCGGGTCTGCAGCGCGGCCGGCATCTGCAGTTGATAGACGTCGAACATCGACAAGGCCATGGCCGCGATCAGCAGCGCGAAGGCGGACAGCACCCAGGGGTTCTGCAGCGCCGCCGCCAGGCCCTCGCCGACCAGGCCGGCCGCCACGCCGAGCGCGGTGTAGACGATGGCCATGCCGAGCGAATAGGCAACCGACAGGATGAAGCCGCGCGCCCGTTTCACGTTGCCGCCCTCGCCCACGATGATCGAGGACAAAATCGGTACCATCGGCAGCACGCAGGGCGTGAAGGCCAGGCCCAGGCCGAGCAGGACGAAGGCAGGAACGATGGCGAGCAGGCGGCCGCCCTGCAGCAGGGCGGCGATGCCGGACAGCTCGGACGGCGCTGCAGGCTGCGCGCCCGTGCTTGCGGCGGCATTGGGAGCGACGGCATTGGGAGCGACGGCAGGTGCGGCCGGCGGCTGGTTGGATGGCGTATCGACTTGCGGCGCCGCCTGACCCGGCAGCGAGAACTGGGGCGTACCGCCCTGCCCGCCCGGCAGGCTCATTTGCTGGCCCGCTGCGCCACCCTCGCCCGCCACCAGCTGGACGGCGGCATCCTGCGGCGGATAGCACAGGCCCTTGTCCGCGCAGCCCTGGCCGGTGACGTTCAGGGTGAACGGCCCACTGCCCTCGACCGGGATGCGGATCTCGACGCCCTTGTGGTAGGTCTCGACATCCTTGTTGAAGGTTTCGTCGAACTTGATCTTGCCGGCCGGGACCTGGGCCGCGCCCAGTTTCGCGCCTTCGGCCGCGAACTTGAAGCGCTCGCGGTACATGTAATAGCCGTCGGCGATCGCATAGCTGACCACGGCGGTGTGGGGATCCAGCATGCGCGCGGACAGCTTGAAGGCCTGTTCCGGCGGCAGGAAATCGTCGTCGGCGCGCGCGGAGGACACCAGGCCACCCCACGTCAGCAGGAAGGCAAGTGCGAGCGTCAGCAGGCGGAAGAGGGATTGAAATCGGGGCATGGCGTGGTCGTTTGGCTCTGCGCATTGAACTGGAGTATGCGCATAGTACATCGCGCCCTGGCGTGCTGCACGCCAAGGTGCATGGACGAAAAAAAACCAGGCACGCAGCCTGGTTTTTTCTTCTTGCTTCAACCGGATCGATTACTCGGCGGTCGGTGCGTTTTCGTCGACGCCGACTTCCGGACGGTCGGTCAGTTCGACGTAGGCCATCGGTGCATTGTCGCCAACGCGGAAGCCCATCTTGAGGATACGGGTGTAGCCGCCGTTACGGTTCGCGAAGCGCGGGCCGATGTCGGAGAACAGCTTCTGGACGATTTCGCGGTCGCGCAGGCGGGCGAAGGCCAGGCGCTTGTTGGCCAGGTTGTCTTTCTTGCCCAGGGTGATGATCGGCTCGACGACCTTGCGCAGTTCCTTGGCTTTCGGAACGGTGGTCTTGATCGCTTCGTGACGCAGCAGCGAAACGGTCATGTTGCGCAGCATGGCGAGGCGGTGGGACGAGGTACGGTTCAGCTTACGGAGGCCGTGACGGTGACGCATGGTAGTTCCTTTACAGTTGAGTTTAAATCCAGCTCTTCGATCGCAACGAATATCGCCGCGCGGGCCGGTTACAGTTAAACGCCGAAACAACGCGTTTTGGCGGTATTACAAAAAACAGCTAGCGTATCGGGGCCGCGAGAAACCGTAGCGAGCAGGGCTCAGTTTGAGTCGAGAAGCGCAGCCGTACATCCGGTACGGCGAGCATCGCAGACTCAAAATGTGCCCGCGCAGTAGGTTTATCGCGGTCCCCTCAGCGATTATTTTTCGAGACCTGCTGGGGGCCAGTTTTCCAGCTTCATGCCCAGGGTCAGACCACGGGAAGCCAGGACTTCCTTGATCTCGTTCAGCGACTTGCGGCCCAGGTTCGGCGTCTTCAGCAGTTCGTTTTCCGAACGCTGGATCAGGTCGCCGATGTAATAGATGTTCTCGGCCTTCAGGCAGTTTGCCGAACGGACGGTCAGTTCCAGGTCGTCGACCGGACGCAGCAGGATCGGATCGACCAGCGGCGCACGCGACGGTGCTTCGGCGGCGGCTTCGGTGCCTTCCAGCGCGGCGAACACGTTCAGCTGGTCGACCAGCACGCGGGCCGATTGGCGGATCGCTTCTTCCGGGGTGATGACGCCGTTGGTCTCGATGTTGATGATCAGCTTGTCCAGGTCGGTACGCTGTTCGACACGGGCCGATTCCACGGCGTAGGACACGCGGCGCACTGGCGAGAACGATGCGTCCAGGATGATGCGGCCGATGGTTTTGTTGGTGTCTTCCGACAGGCGGCGCACGTTGCCCGGCACATAGCCGCGGCCTTTTTCGACCTTGATCTGCATGTCCAGCTTGCCGCCGGCGGTCAGGTGGGCGATCACGTGGTCCGGGTTGATCAGTTCCACGTCATGCGGCAGATCGATGTCGGATGCCAGGACCGGGCCTTCGCCTTCCTTCTTCAGGGTCAGGGTAACGGAATCACGGTTGTGCACCTTGAACACGACGCCCTTCAGGTTCAGCAGCAGGTCGACCACGTCTTCCTGGACGCCGTCCAGCGACGAGTATTCGTGCACGACGCCGGCGATCGTGACTTCGGTCGGCGCGTAGCCGATCATCGACGACAGCAGTACGCGGCGCAGGGCATTACCCAGCGTATGACCATAACCACGTTCGAACGGCTCCATCACGACTTTCGCGTGGCCGGCGCCGAGGGTTTCGACATCGATGATACGTGGCTTCAACAAACTATTTTGCATGGGTGTCCTCTTCAATACCCTCGGTTCGTTACACCGATAAGGCTGATGGCATCAGTGAAAACGCCTGCTCTTTGAAAGCAGGCGGTATTGCGAATTTGGTTTTCGGCGGAGGTAGAAGCACTCCGTCGTTCCCGCGAAGGCGGGAATCCAAGTTCTCGCGCTAACACTGCGCAGCCAAACTTGGATCCCCGCCTTCGCGGGGACGACTTCGTCGCGGGAAGACCGCGACGAAGTCGATTAACGCGAGTACAGTTCGACGATCAGCGCTTCGTTGACGTCAGCAGCGATCTCGTTACGCTCCGGGAACGAACGGAAGGTGCCTTCCATCTTCTTGGCATCGACCGACACCCAGCTCGGCATGCCGACTTGTTCGGCCAGCGACAGGGCTTCGACGATACGCACTTGCTTCTTGGCCTTTTCGCGCACGGCGACGACGTCGCCGGCCTTGACCTGGTACGAAGCGATGTTCACGACCTGACCGTTGACGGTGAAGGCCTTGTGGCTCACCAGCTGACGCGCTTCAGCGCGGGTCGAGCCGAAGCCCATGCGGTAGGTGACGTTGTCCAGGCGGGCTTCCAGCAGCTTCAGCAGGGTTTCGCCGGTGTTGCCCTTCTTGCGCGAAGCTTCGGCGAAGTAGCGGCGGAACTGGCGTTCCAGGATGCCGTACATGCGCTTGACCTTCTGCTTTTCACGCAGCTGGTTGCCGTAGTCCGAGGTACGCTGACCCGACTTGACGCCGTGCTGGCCTGGCTTGATGTCCAGTTTGCACTTCGAATCGAGCGAACGACGTGCGCTCTTCAGGAACAGGTCGGTGCCTTCACGGCGCGACAGTTTTGCTTTTGGTCCGATATAACGTGCCACGTTGTACTTCCTTTATTTGAATGATCACGCCCCGGATGCGGACAAGCGATATAAAACAGCTGGTCCACAACAGGCGCTAGTCCAGTTCTGCATGAGACCGGACGTGGCTTACAAATGCCTCGATCGGGAGATCCGAGGCGACAATAGCCGGGCAGTATAACCCATTTCTGGGCTCACTGCACCGGCGATTCTTGCGTGGCGTCGCCACAACGGCGGGCGAACCCGCCCTTGCTTAGATACGACGACGCTTTGGAGGACGGCAACCGTTGTGCGGAACTGGCGTCACGTCCTGGATCTCGGTGATCTTGATGCCCAGGTTGTTCAGCGCGCGCACAGCCGATTCACGGCCAGGGCCCGGGCCCTTGATGCGCACTTCCAGGTTCTTCACGCCGTATTCCTGAGCGA